>Ga0307933_1000096_pt1 | contig 79527 bp, 80 predicted proteins | sample OrgLakmetageno88_FD_201811 | JGI IMG/M metagenome (GOLD analysis project Ga0307933, IMG submission 201811) | Saline water microbial communities from Organic Lake, Antarctica - #88 | ecosystem: Environmental > Aquatic > Non-marine Saline and Alkaline > Saline | place: Antarctica: Organic Lake...
TTGGGTAGATCCTTGTAGGAGCGCGCAGAGCCGCGGAAGATCTCCGTGATCATTTCCTCGTTGGTGGGTCCATAAAGCAAGTCGCGCTCATGGCGGTCGACGATGCGCAGCATCTCCTTGCCATACCCGTCATAGCGCCCGCTCTCGCGCCACAGATCGGCCGGCTGCAGCGTGGGCATCAGCATCTCGATGGCGCCGGCGCGGTTCTGCTCCTCGCGCACGATCTGCTCGATCTTCTTGAGCACCCGGTGGCCCAGCGGCAGCCAGGCGTAGATGCCCGCCGCTTCCTGGCGGATCATGCCGGCGCGCAGCATCAGCCGGTGAGAGACGATCTGCGCCTCAGCCGGAGTTTCTTTCAGGACAGGCAGAAAATAGCGTGACAGGCGCATGAAAGGATCCGGGGAGCAGGCCGCGTTCGCAGCGTTATCGGTAGGTCGATGATTAGACCGCGCGCGGCTGACCTTGCAAGCGATGGGTCAGCTTTATTGGCGATCACGGCGCTCAGACCGTGGCCGCACCCGGTGCGCAGTGCGATCGCTCTACTGGACCGGGGTCAGGGCCGGGCCATAGGGAAACATGTCAAGGCTCAGGAGCCCGAACTCGAACACCACGAAATACACAAGCCAGATTCCTGCGGCGATCGTGCTGGTGAGCTTGAACTTGTAGCCCAGCTGGGGATCGACCGGGGCGCCGGGTTCGGAGCCCGGCTCGATGTCGCCCATTTCCTGCTGGCTTTGAACGCGCAGGGGCAGGACGCAGAAGAACACCATCCACCAGACGATGAGATAGACGACAATGCCGGTGACGAAGCCGACCCCGGCGTCGGGCAGGAAGAGCTGTGCGATCGACAGAACCGCGACAAGCCCCCCGAGCGCGATACCGATGCGCGCCAGAGTGCGGCCGTCCCGTTGACCGCTCAACCTTCGCCCTCCCCGAGCCGGACGGCCGGGTCCTGCATCAACTCGATGAGGACGCCGCCGGTGTTCTTGGGATGGACAAAGATCACCGGCACGCCGTGGGCGCCGATATAGGGCTCCCCGGCGCCCAGCACCGTGGCGCCGCGTTCGACCATGGCGTCGCGGGCGGCGGTGATGTCGGGCACCTCAAAACACATGTGATGCTGGCCGCCCTTGGGGTTGTTCTCCAGAAATTTATGGATCGGAGAGTCCTCGCCGGCGGGCTCTATCAGCTCGATCTGCATGTTGGGCAGGGTGACGAAGACCACCTTGACGCCAAGATGGGCGAAGGTCGTCGCCGGCGTCGCCTCGGTGGCTCCATAAAGATCGGCGTAGACCTTCGCGGCGGCGTCCACGTCCGGCGTGGCGACGCCCACATGGTTGAGACGACCGATCTTCATGGCGCACCCTTCCCTTTACGTGCTCAGCACGACTCTCTCTACGTGCTTAGCACGATGGCTTCCACATGGGGTTTCTTGCCCCAGATGCGGTTGGCTTCGCGGCGTACGGCGCGCCGCAGCGCTTCCTCCACGGCGGCCTCGTCGCGCTTGTCGCGCTTGCCCAGGCGCTTGAACGCTTCCTCGGCGGAGTCAGCGAGCTCGTCCATGAAGTCTTCGATGTCGAAGGCCTCCGTTTCGGCGATGCCCATGCAGCGAATGTCCACCGCGCCGACAAGTTCACCGTTCGACACGATCGCGGCGACGGTGACATGGCCCGAGATCGACAGGCGGCGGCGCTCTTTCAGGGAGTCCGCTTCGGCGTCGACCAGGAAATTGCCGTCCACATGGAGGCGGCCCGAGGGCGCTTCATCGACGATGGCCGCGCCGTCCCTGGTGATCCGGATCACCGCGCCGTTGTGGGGCGCCAGCGAATGCGGCACCTGCAGCTCGCGCGCAAACGCGGCGTGCTCCTTGAGGTGACGCAGCTCGCCATGGACCGGGATGGAAATGTGCGGCTTGGCCCAGGCGTACATCTGCGCCAGCTCGTCCCGGCAGGGGTGGCCGGAGACGTGGATATGCTCGTCCTTCTCGGTGATCAGCTCGATCCCGCGCGAGGCGAGCCGGTTCATCAGGTCGAAAATCCCGCGCTCATTGCCCGGAATGATCCGCGAGGAGAAGATCACCGCGTCGCCATCATTGAGGGTGACGTTGCGGTGCGCGCCTTCGGCGATACGCGACAGCGCCGCGCGCGGCTCGCCCTGGGAGCCGGTGCACAGATACAGGATCTTGTCCTTGGGGAAGAAGCCCGCCTCTTCCTCCTCCACGAAGGGCTGCACGTCGGCGAGCATGCCCACCGCCTTGGCGGCCCGGGTCATGCGGTGCATGGAGCGGCCCACCAGGCAGACGCGCCTTCCATTGGCCTCGGCGGCCTTGATGGCGGTTTCAAGCCGGGCGACATTGGAGGCGAAGGCGGCGATCGCCACCCGCCCGCTATACTGGCCCACCAGCTTGGTGAGGTTTTCGCGCACGCCCAGCTCGGAGCCGGACTCACCCTTGGTGAAGACATTGGTGCTGTCGCACACCATCGCCATCACGCCTTCTTCGCCAGCCGCCTCAAGCTTGGCGATATCGGTTGAGGCGCCGATGAGCGGATCGGGATCGATCTTCCAGTCACCGGTGTGCAGCACCAGGCCGGCCGGGGTCCGGATGATCAGCCCGTTGGGCTCGGGGATGGAGTGGGTGAGCGTCACCAGCTCGATGTCAAACGGGCCGACATTGAAGCGGTCATGCAGACCGACCTCGATGAGCTCGGCCTCGTTCAACAGCCCGTGCTCGGCCAGCCGGTCGCGCATCAGCCACGCGGTGAAGGGTGTGGCGTAGATCGGGCAGCGCAGGCGGCGCCAGAGATGGGCCACGGCGCCCATATGATCTTCGTGGGCGTGGGTGAGCACGATGCCGGCCAGCTGGTGCTTGCGATCCTCGATGAAGCGGGGATCGGGCATGATGATGTCGACGCCGGGCGTGGAGAGATCGCCGAAGGTGACCCCGCAATCCACGATGATCCAGGTCTGATCCTCCTCGCTGGCGCCGTAGCCATAGAGATTGAGATTCATCCCGATCTCGCCGGAGCCGCCCAGCGGGACGAAATACAGCGCCTGGCTGTCGTCGGTGTCCTTGATTTTCTTGTTCATTGCGCGGCCTCCGGCGCGTTGCGGCGCCAGACTTCCAGAAGTCCGCGAATGGTCACGTCAGGATCATAATGATCGATGGTGCGGGTCGCGCCCTCAAACAGGGAGGCGACGCCGCCGGTGGCGATAACTGTCATGGGCTCGCCGTACTCGGCTTTCAGCCGTGTCACAAGCCCGTCGATGAGATCGACATAGCCCCAGAACACACCTGACTGCATGGCGCCCACCGTGTCAGTGCCCAGAACGCGCTGCGGTTTCTCGATCGCGATGCGCGGCAGACGGGCCGCAGCCTGGTGCAGCGCCTGCATGGAGAGATTGATTCCCGGCGCGATGATCCCGCCCTCAAAGGCGCCCTTGGCGCTCACGACGTCGAACGTGGTGGCGGTGCCGCTGTCCACAATGCACAGCGCGCCGGAATATTTCACCCGGCAGCCCAGCGCGTTCACCAGGCGGTCGGCGCCGGCTTCCTGGGGTCGCGGCAAATTCACCGTGACGCCCAGATCCACGCTTGAATCACCCACCACCAGCGGTTCGCCGCCGAGATAGCGCCGCGCCAGGTTTCGCAGGTTGAACAGAGATTGCGGCACCACCGAACTGATCACGCAGCCCGTGATATCTTTCAGCGACAGATCCTGAAGCTGGAGCAGCTGGTTGAGCCAGACCGCGTATTCGTCGGCGGTGCGCGTGGAATGGGTGGCCGTGCGCCACTGGGCACGCCACTCCGTCCCGTCATGGACGGCGAAAAGCGTGTTGGTGTTGCCGCAATCGATGGCGAGAAGCATGGCCTGCCTTTGTTGATGGCCGAAGGGCCTAGCCCTGCGGAAAGAACACGTCGCCCGCGGAGATAAAGCGCCGCGACCCGCCCGGCAAATCAAGCCTGAGCGATCCGTCTTCGTGGAGGTCGGCGAACACGCCCTCCAGCGTCTCGCCCGCCAGCCTCACCGTGCAGCGCTCGCCCAGCCCGTGGGCGCGGCTGAGCCAGGCTTCACGAAGGGGCGCAAAGCCGCCTTCGGCCCACCGCGCCCGCCAGTGCTCGAACCGTGTGGAGAGCGTCTCCACCGCGCGCTCCGGGCTCAGCACCGCGCCATGCTCGGTGAAATCGGTGGCGGGTCGCTCGGCGTCGTCTGGATGGTGGGCGAGATTGACCCCGACCCCTACGGCCAGCCAGAGCCCGCCATCTTTGTGGGCGCCGGATTCCAGCAGGATGCCGGACACCTTGCGCCCGCCCACCAGAACGTCGTTGGGCCATTTCAGGCGCACGATTTCAGGATCAATCTGAGAGGCGGCCAGATCACCCACGGCCAGCGCGGCGGCGAAGGACAGGTTGGCGGCCTGCGCCGGCGTGGCGTTCAAACGAAACAGGCCGGTGGCGAACAGATTGCCCGTGGCGCTGACCCAGGCCCGTCCGCGGCGGCCACGCCCGGCGGTCTGCGCGCGCGCAGCGATCCAGAGCGGTCCGGCCTCTCCGGCCAGAGCGCGCCGCTTGGCCTCCTCATTGGTGGAATCCAGCGCGTCGTGAAACTCGATGCGCAAGGGCGCGCCCTATCCGCCGAGGCCGGTTCCGGCGCGGATCACCTGAGCGAGCAGGATCGCCACGAACGGCACAAGCACCACGGTGGCGAGGCCCGCGACCCGGCTGACGAAGGCGACTCCCGCCGGCGCAGGCAGGAATTCGCCCTCCGGCTCGTCAAACCAGATCACCTTCACGACTTTGAGATAGTAGGCCATGGACACCGCCGAGAAGAGCAGCGCGACGACCACCAGCCAGACGAGGCCCGCCGAGGCCGCGGCGTAGAACACGAACAGCTTGCCGAAGAAGCCCACAAGAAACGGCATGCCGCCAATGGAGAACATCAGCCCCGTCATGGCCCAGCCGAGCGCCGGGCGGGTCTGCGCAAGACCTTTGAGATCGTCGATGCGCTCCACCATGCCCTCGGCGCGGCGCATGGAGAGGATCACGCCGAACGCGCCGGCGACGCCGACCACGTAGAGCGTCATGTACAACAACACCGACCACAGCCCGAGCTGGGTGCCCGCCGCCAGGCCGACGAGCGCGTAGCCCACATTGCCCACCGAGGAATAGCCCATCAGGCGCTTGATATTGGACTGCATCAGTGCGCCGAACGCGCCGAACGCCATGGAGAGCAGAGCCAGCACGATGACGATCTGGCGCCAGTCCTCGACCATGGGGCCGAACGGCTCGGTCAGCACGCGCGCCAGCAGCGCCATGGCGGCAAGCTTGGGCGCGGTGGCGAAAAAGGCCGCCACCGGCGTGGGGGCGCCCTCGTAAACGTCGGGCGTCCACATGTGGAACGGCGCGGCGGAGATCTTGAACGCCAGGCCGGAGACCACGAACACCAGGCCGAACAGGAGGCCGACATTGGTCCCCTCCTCCGCCGCGGCGATGGCGATGCCTTCAAACGAGGTGGCGCCCGCAAAGCCGTAGACCAGCGAGGAGCCGTAAAGCAGCAGGCCGGACGAAAGCGCGCCCAGCACGAAGTATTTCAGGCCCGCTTCCGAAGCGCGCAAGCTGTCGCGGTTGAACGCGGCCAGGATGTAGAGCGCCAGCGACTGCATCTCGAGGCCGAGATAGAGCGTCATCAGATCGTCGGCGCTGATCATGAACGACATGCCCAGCGTGGCGAGCAGCACCAGGACCGGATATTCGGGCTTGGCGAGCTTTTCGGTCTCCAGATATTTCGACGCCAGCAGCAGGGCCACGGCCCCGGCGAGAAACACCACTGTCTTTGAATAAAGCGCGAAATTATCCACCGCGAAGGCGCCGCCGAACAGCGTGGTGCTGGCCTCGCCGGCGGTGAACACCGCCACGCCGGCTGCGAGCACCAGCAGCACGGTGGCGAGGCGCATCACCAGGCGCGCGCCGGCCTCTTCATTCTTCCAGTAGACGCCCAGCAGTAGAAGCGCGAGCGCGCCGCCTGCGAGCATCAGCTCGGGGATCATCAAGGCGAGGTCATTGAGAAGCGAGGACGCTGACATGGCTAGCCTTCGGATTCGGTCTGGGGCGCGGGGGCGGCGGGCTGCGAGGAGAGCATCTCCTCAATCGGGTCCACGGTGGCGGCGTCGTATTGCTCGATGAGTTGCTGCACGCTGGCGCGCGTCGTCTCGGTGATCGGCGTGGTGAAGAAGCCGAAATAGACCGCCAGAACCGCAAGGATGGACAGGTTGATCCACTCGCGGGTGTTGAGATCGGTGGCGGTCTCGATCTTGGGATTGGTGATCTCGCCCAGCACGACCTTCTTGTAGAGGGTCAGCATGTACACCGCCGAGAAGATCACCCCCAGCGCGGCGCCGAAGGCCACGCGCGGATCGACCTGGAAGGCGCCCATCATGGTGGTGATCTCGCCCACGAAACCGGACGTGCCCGGCAGGCCCACATTGGCCATGGCGAACAGCGCAAAGAAGGCGGCGTAGACCGGCATCTTGTGCACCAGGCCGCCATAGAACTCGATCTCGCGCGTGTGGAAGCGGTCATAGATCACCCCCACGCACAGGAAGAGCGCGCCGGAGATGATCCCGTGGGAGATCATCTGGAAGATCGCGCCCTGCACGCCGAGCTCGTTGGCGGCGAAAATCCCGAGCGTCACAAAGCCCATGTGGGCCACGGACGAATAGGCGATGAGCTTCTTGATGTCGGTCTGACGAAACGCCACCAGCGAGGTGTAGACGATGGCGATGATCGACAGGACGAAGACCATGGGCGTGAAGAAGGCGCTGGCGTCCGGGAACATGGGCAGGGAGAAGCGCAGGAAGCCGTACCCGCCGAGCTTCAGGAGGATGCCCGCCAGGATCACCGAGCCGGCGGTGGGCGCCTGCACGTGGGCGTCGGGCAGCCAGGTGTGCACCGGCCACATGGGCATCTTCACCGCGAAGCTGGCGAAGAAGCCCAGCCACAGCCAGATCTGCAGGCTTTCGGCGAACGGGAAGTTCAGCAACACCTCGATATCGGTGGTGCCGGCCTGGATGAACATGACGATCATCGCCGCCAGCATCAGCACCGAGCCAATGAAGGTGTAGAGGAAGAATTTGAACGCGGCGTAGATCCGGTTCGCCCCGCCCCACACCCCGATGATCAGGAACATCGGGATCAGCGAGCCTTCGAAGAAGATGTAGAAGAGCACCAGATCCAGGGCGCAGAAAATGCCGATGACCAGCGTCTCCAGAAGCAGGAAGGCGGCCATGTAATCGGCCACGCGCGTCTTCAGCCCCCAGCTGGACAGGATGCAGATCGGCAGCAGGAAGGCGGTCAGCAGCACGAAGAGCACGCTGATCCCGTCCACGCCCATCTTGTAGGAGATGCCCAGATCCCCGAGCCAAACCGCGCTCTCCACGAACTGGAAGCCCGGGTTGGAGGAATCGAACTCCAGCACCAGCAGCACCGAGAGCACGAACACGAAGCCGGTCACGAACAGGGCGACGCCCTTGGCGTTCTTGTCCAGCGCATCGGCGTCCTCGGCGCGCATCAGGGCGCGCAGGATCAGGATCGCCAACGCCCCGAAAGCCGGCAGGAAGGTGATGGCGGACAGAATTGGAAGCTGAGAGAGCATTACCGCGTTACACCCCGGCGCGTGCGACGATCCAGAGCGCCAGACCCAGCACTCCGATCAGCATGAAGAAGGCATAGTGGTACACATATCCGCTCTGCAGCCGGGCGATGCGCTTGGCGCCGGCGATCGCGGTGGCGGCCACCCCGTTCGGGCCGAAGCCGTCAATGATGCGCATGTCGCCGAACTTCCAGAACAGATCGCCCAGCGCGCGGGTCCCGCGCACGAAGACGGCGTTATAGAGCTCGTCGAAATACCACTTGTTATAGAGGAAGGTGTGGATCGGTCCGCCGCGCGCCGCGATGCGGGCGGGGAGGCCCGGATTGGCGATGTAGAAGAACCACGAGGCCGCAAACCCGATCAGCGTGGCGCCCACCGGCAGGATCAGCACCCAGACCGGCGGATGATGGCCGCCATGTTCGCCCTCGGCCGCGCCGTGGTCGCCATCAGCCGCAGCGTGATCGTCGACCGCCTCGGCCTCGCCGGCGGCGCTGGAGACCAGCGGCTCGCCGGCCAGGGCCTCGCCCTCCGGCGCGTACTCGCCGTAATTATACTCCGCATAGGGGCCCGCCGGCAGCGAGTCGCCCCAGAAGGTCAGCGCGCCCTTGCCCACGAAATCTGACTTGAACATGGCGCCGGCGAACACCGCGCCCACCGCCAGCAGGACCAGCGGGACCAGCATGACCCAGCCGCTCTCATGGGCATGCTTGAGGTCTTCAGGATCGCCGCGATGCTTGCCGTGGAAGGTCATGAAGATCAGGCGCCAGGAATAGAAGCTGGTCAGACCGGCGGCGAACACGCCGATCCAGAAGGCGAACATGCCGAACGGCAGGCCGTCCTGGCCCATCATGAAGGCTTCCTCAATGATCATGTCCTTCGAGTAGAACCCGGCGAAGCCGACGCCCAGCATCGGGATGCCGACGCCGGTCAGCGCCAGGGTGCCGATGATCATCAGGATCCAGGTCGCGGGCAGCAGCTTGTAGACGCCGCCCATCTTGCGCATGTCCTGCTCGTCGTGGAGGCCGTGGATCACCGAGCCGGCGCCGAGGAACAGGAGCGCCTTGAAGAAGGCGTGCGTGAACAAGTGGAACATGGCCGCCGAGTAGAGCCCGAGCCCTGCGGCGAAGAACATGTAGCCCAGCTGCGAACAGGTGGAATAGGCGATCACCCGCTTGATGTCGTTCTGAACCAGCCCGACCGTCGCGGCGAACAGGGCCGTGATCGCGCCGATGAAGGTGATGACGGCCGAGGTGTTCGGCGCCAGCTCGTAGATCGGGTAGGCCCGGCACACCAGGAACACGCCCGCGGTCACCATGGTGGCGGCGTGAATCAGGGCGGAGACCGGCGTCGGGCCCTCCATGGCGTCAGGCAGCCAGACATGGAGGAAGAACTGCGCCGACTTGCCCATGGCGCCGATGAACAGCAGGAAAGCGATCAGCTCCAGCGCCAGGAACTCCATGCCGAACACGGTGAGCACCGCGTCTGACATCTGCGGAACTTGAGCGAAGACCTCGTCGAACTGCACCGTGCCGAACACGGCGAAGATCGCCATCACGCCCAGCGCCAGACCGAAATCGCCCACCCGGTTGGTGACGAAGGCCTTGATGGCGGCGGCGTTGGCGCTCTCTTTCTTGTACCAGAAGCCGATCAGCAGATAGGAGGCGAGCCCCACGCCTTCCCAGCCGAAGAAGAGCTGGATGAAGTTGTCGGCCGTCACCAGCGACAGCATCGCGAAGGTGAACAGCGACAGGTAGGCGAAGAAGCGCGCCCGGTGCGGGTCATGGGACATGTAGCCCCACGAATAAACGTGCACGAGCGAGGACACGCTGGTGACCACCACCAGCATGACCGCCGACAGCGTATCCAGCTTGATCGCCCAGTTCACCTCGAACGAGCCGATGGCGATCCAGCGCGCCAGCTCGATGGTGCGCGCATTGCCGCCCACGGCCACGTCCACGAACACGGCGATCGCCGACAGCGCGGCGAGGATGGTCCCGCCGGTGGTGAGGATCTGCGCCGCGCGGTCGCCGATCTGCTTTTGCAGAAGGCCCGCGATGATCGCTGCGAGCAGCGGCGCGAAGACGACGATATAGGCCATGGCTCTAGCGCTAGCCCTTCATCAGATTGGCGCCTTCGACCGCGATATCACCGCGGTTTCGGAAGAAGACGACGAGAATGGCGAGACCGACGGCGGCTTCAGCCGCGGCGACGGTCAGGATGAACATGGCGAAGATCTGGCCGACCAGGTCGCCGAGATGGGCCGAGAAGGCCACCAGATTGATGTTGACCGCGAGCAGCATCAGCTCGATCGACATCAAAAGGATGATCACGTTCTTGCGGTTCACGAAGATCCCGAACACCCCGATGGTGAACAGGATCGCGGCGAGCGCGAGATAGTGTCCGAGTCCGACCTCAAGCATCAGCCGATTCCTTCACCGGATTTGACATCAACGACCTCAACCGAGTCCGCGCGCGTGCGCGTGACCTGGCGGTGCATGTCCTGGCGCTTCACCCCGTCGCGATGACGCAGGGTGAGCACGATGGCGCCGATCATGGCGACCAGCAGGACAAGGCCGGCGAGTTGGAAATGGAGCACGTAATCGTCATAGATGAGCGCGCCAAGAGCCTCCACGTTGGAGACGCCTTCAGGCGTCGGCGCGGCGAGATTGCCGGGCGCGCTTTCCGCGCTGACCCAGGCGAAGCCGGTCACCGCCAGCACGCCGGCCAGCGACAGGGCCACGAAGCCGCCCAGCGGGGCGTTCTCGACAAAGCCGGCTTTCAGCGCGGCGAAGTCGATGTCCAGCATCATCACCACGAACAGGAACAGCACCGCGACCGCCCCCACATAGACGATCACCAGGATCATCGCGAGGAACTCCGCGCCCAGGATCACGAACAGGCCCGCCGCCGCGAAAAAGGTGAGGATCAGAAACAGCACCGCGCGCACCGGATTCTTCACCGACACCACCATGAGCGCCGACAGGATCGCGATTGCGGACAGAATGTAGAAGGCCGCCGCTTGCAGCACGGGTCTCCCCCCTTTGGGACGGGCGGCGAAGCGAGAGCGCTCCGCCGGTTCAGGACTGGCCGGCCGCGGGAAGACTCCCTTCGGCCGCTATGGAGTCGCGCGCCGTAATAGCGCTACCGGTAGCGCGCGTCGAGTTCGAGATTCCGTGCGATTTCACGCTCCCACCGATCGCCGTTATCGAGGAGCTTCTCCTTGTCGTAGTAGAGCTCTTCGCGGGTCTCGACGGCGAATTCGAAATTGGGGCCTTCCACGATCGCATCCACCGGGCAGGCTTCGGCGCAGAAGCCGCAATAGATGCATTTGACCATGTCGATATCGTAGCGCGTGGTGCGCCGCGATCCGTCGGCGCGCGGCTCGGCCTCGATGGTGATGGCCTGGGCCGGGCACACCGCTTCGCACAGCTTGCAGGCGATGCAGCGCTCTTCGCCGTTGGCGTAGCGGCGCAGCGCGTGCTGACCGCGAAAGCGCGGCGACAGGCGGCCCTTCTCAAAGGGATAGTTGATCGTCGGCTTGGGCTTGAAGAAGTACTTCATGCCGAGCGCGAAGGCGCCCCAGAAGTCCATCAGGGCGGCGCCGCGAAGGGTTTGGGCGATCCGGTTCATGGGGTGAGTCTCTCTCAGCCTGCAGCCGCGTTGGAATAGACGACGATCGCGCCCATGACGGCCACCGCGCCCAGCGAGGTGGGCAGGAAGATCTTCCAGCCCAGACGCATCAGCTGGTCATAGCGGTAGCGCGGCACCAGCGCCTTCACCATGGCGAACATGAAGAAGAAGAACACCACCTTGATCGAGAACCACAGCACCGGGGGAACCCAGGTGAACGGAACCACGTCGAAGGGGGCGTGCCAGCCGCCGAAGAACAAGACCGTCATCAGCGCGCACATGAGCACGATGTTCAGGTACTCCCCGATCATGAAGAGCAGATAGGGGGTGGAGGAATACTCCACCTGATACCCCGCCACGAGCTCGGATTCAGCTTCGGGAAGGTCGAACGGCGGCCGGTTGGTCTCCGCCAGCGCGGAGATGAAGAAGATCCCGAACATGGGGATCGTGATGAGGAAGACGGGCACGGGCAGCATGTCAAGCGACAGGACGTGCCAGTTCCAGAAGCCGCCGCCCTGGGCCTCCACCACGGTGGAGAGGTTCATGGAACCGGCCATCAACAGAATCGTCACCAGCACGAACCCGATGGAGACCTCGTAGGACACCATCTGCGCGGCTGAACGAAGCGACCCCAGGAACGGATATTTCGAGTTCGAGGCCCAGCCCCCCACGATGATGCCGTACACCCCCAGCGAGCTGATCGCGAAGATATAGAGGATGCCCACGTTCAGATCCGCGATCACCCAGCCGGGCGCCACAGGGATCACCGCCCAGGTGATGAAGGCGAAGATGAAGGTCAGAAGCGGCGCCAGCAGGAACAGCGCCCGGTCCGCGCCGGCGGGCACCACGATCTCTTTCAGCACGAACTTGATGAAGTCGGCGAAGGATTGCAGCAGGCCGAACGCGCCCACCGTGTTGGGGCCCTTGCGCAGCTGCACCGCCGCCCAGACCTTGCGGTCCATGAGCAGCAGGAAAGCGAGCGAGAGCAGCAGGACGATCACGAAACCCATGATCTGGGCCAGCGCCAGCAGCGAGCCCACCACCGGGCCGTGATCGGTCACGAAATCAAACATTACTCGGTCTCGCTCACTTCAACACCGTGGACCAGACCCGCGGCCTCGACACCAGCCATCGCGCACTGCTCGTCCACAGCCGCAGGCGCGCCGGACACACCGACGCCGCCCAGAAGGGCCCCGTCTTCGGTGAAAACCGGCACACCGCCCTGCAACACGATCAAAACTCCGTCGCTCAGCGCGCCGGGCACGTCGCCAACCCATTCAACCTGCCCGGACGGAGATCCGAATGTGGCCGCCGTCACCGCTTTGCGCTCGGCGATCGCTCGGGTGACATAACGGGCGTCGTCCATCGTGATAAACCCGCGCAGCTGCGTTGAGGCGTCCACAACCGCGATCGACATGTTCAGATCGCGCTCTTCCGACCATGCCAGGCACGTATCCATGATGGTGGTCACTGTCGCGTGGTTGAGCACCGGGCGTGTGTCCTGCGCGCTGGCGGCGCCAAGCGTACACACGGCGGCGCCAAGCGCGAGGAAGAGAGATCGAAGGATCATGACTTACTCCGCTGCTTGCAGGTCTGCGCGTGGTCGACGATGAAATCAAACATCAGCCCGCGTCCTTGTCGGTCTCGGTCCCGCCGGCGGTCCGGCTCGCGTTCAACACCACGGCCCACATCAGCGCCAGCCCGAGGCCGATTGGAATCCCGGCGGCCGCGCCCAGCACGAAGCTCATGGCGGCGCCGAAGGCGACTCCGAAACCCACCCCGATGAGCGTCTTGGTATTGAGCCAGGCGCCCATCGTCTACTCCGCCGCCTGCAATTGGGACCGGGCCTGCGCCACCATGGCCGAGCATTCGGCCAGAGTCCTGGAGGCGCGGGCGATGGCGTTGGTGAGATAAAAATCCGTCACCGGCGAGCGGAACGGCGCGTCGGACATCTCTCCCGCCTCGCCGATCTCGGCCACTTTAAACCCGGATGCGCTGTCCGAGCCCGGCGCATGGTCGATCTGGCCGAACACCTCGTTCTCTTCAATCAGCGCGGCGCGAAGGGCGTTCAGATCGTCATAGGGCAGCGTCTTGCCCATGACGCCGGACAGGGCGCGGAAGATCGCCCAGTCCTCTTTGGCCTCGCCTTTCGGGAACACCGCGCGCGCGCCCATCTGGACGCGGCCTTCGGTGTTCACATACATCCCGTTCTTCTCGGTATACGCCGCGGACGGCAGCACCAGATCGGCGCGCATGGCGCCGGCGTCGCCGTGATGGCCCACATAGATGACGAAAGCGTCGCCCAGCGTTGCGGTGTCGATCTCGTCGGCGCCCAGAAGCACCACGGTTTCAACCTCGCCCTTGGAGGCGCCGTCGAGGATGGCGTTGGTGTCGCGGCCGCCCTCACCCGGCATAAAGCCGAGATCGAGAGCCCCGACGCGGCTCGCCGCGGCGTGCAGCACGTTAAAGCCGTTCCAGCCGTCCGTGACCGCGCCCACCGTGTCAGCGAGCGCGCCGGCGGCGCGCAGCACCGCGGCGCCGTCTTCACGCGCCAGCGCGCCGGCGCCGACGATGATCATCGGGCGTTCAGCGTCTTTGAGCGCCTTCATGATGCCGGACCGCTTGCGCGCCAGGCCCTCAAGGTCGGCCGGGCTGGTCCCGGCGTGCTCATAGCCATAGGTCAGGTCGGCGGCTTCGCCGATCAGGCCGATCTCGATGTTCGAATTGATCCAGCGCTGGCGAATCCGGGCGTTCAGCACCGGCGATTCAAGGCGCGGATTGGTCCCCACCAGCAAAATCGCGTCAGCCTGGCCGATGCCCGCGATGGTGGAGTTGAACAGATAGCTTTCGCGAGGCCCCTCACCGATCTGCGCGCCGTCCTGGCGGCAATCAAGCGAAGTGACGCCCAGCGAGGCGAACAGGTCCTTGGCGGCTTTCAGTCCCTCGACCTCGTTCAGATCGCCGGCGATCACGCCAATCTTGCCCGCGTCGCCGGAGAGCTTCTCCGCGGCGATTTTCAGCGCCTGCGACCAGTCCACCGGTTGAAGCTTGCCGTTCACCTTGGCGAACGGGCGATCGAGGCGCTGACGGCCCAGCCCGTCCCACACGAAGCGGGTCTTGTCGGAGATCCACTCCTCGTTCACATCGTCATGGATGACCGGCATGATGCGCAGCACCGCGCCCATCCGCCCGTCGACGCGGATATTGGCGCCCAGCGCGTCCATCACGTCGATGCTTTCAGTCTTGGTCAGCTCCCAGGGCCGCGCATTGAAGGCGTAGGGCTTCGACGTCAGCGCGCCGACCGGGCACAGATCGATGACGTTGCCGGACAGCTCCGACGTCATGGAGTGCTCCAGATAGGTCGTGATCTCCATGTCCTCGCCGCGCCCGATGGCGCCCAGCTCGGGCACGCCGGCCACCTCGGTGGCGAAGCGCACGCAGCGTGTGCACTGGATGCAGCGGGTCATGATCGTCTTGATCAGCGGGCCCATATTCTTGTCTTCGACCGCGCGCTTGTTCTCGCCATAGCGCGAACCGGAACGGCCATAGGCCATGGACTGGTCCTGCAGGTCGCATTCGCCGCCCTGGTCGCAGATCGGGCAGTCCAGCGGATGGTTGATGAGCAGGAACTCCATCACCCCTTCGCGGGCCTTCTTCACCAGCGGGGACAGCGTGCGCATCTGCGGCGGCTCGCCATTGGGCCCGCCGCGCATGTCCTTCACGAGGAAGGCGCAGGACGCCACAGGCTTGGGCGCGCCAACCAGCTCCACAAGGCACATCCGGCAATTACCGGCGACCGAGAGCCGCTCGTGATAGCAAAACCGCGGAATCTCCCGGCCCGCGGCCTCTGAAGCCTGCAGAAGATTATACTCCTGCGGGACCGTGACTTCCTCGCCGTCGATGACGATGGTGCGGGTGGTTTCGGTCATGTCTCGTCCCTACTCCGCCGCAACCGCCGGCGTGAAGACCGGCTTGCCGCTGCGATAGTTCTCGATGCGCTCTTCGATCTCGTGGCGGAAGTGGCGGATCAGGCCCTGCACCGGCCAGGCCGCCGCATCGCCCAGCGCGCAGATCGTGTGGCCTTCCACTTGTCCGGCAACGTCCAGCAGATCGTCGATTTCGCTGGTTTGGGCTTCGCCGCGCGCCATGCGGTCCAGCACGCGCCACATCCAGCCCGTGCCTTCGCGGCACGGCGTGCACTGGCCGCAGCTTTCATGCTTGTAGAAATAGCTGATGCGCGCGATCGCCTTCACCACGTCGGTGGACTGGTCCATCACGATCACCGCCGCCGTGCCCAGGCCAGACTTGTGCTCTTTGAGAGCATCGAAATCCATCAGCACGTCGTCGCAGATGTCCTTAGGCAGCAGGGGCACCGACGAGCCGCCGGGGATCACCGCTTTGAGATTATCCCAGCCGCCGCGAACCCCGCCGCAATAGCTTTCGATGAGGGTCTTGAGCGGGATGCTCATGGCCTCTTCGACATTGCACGGCGCATTCACGTGGCCGGAGATGGAGAACACTTTCGTTCCCGAGTTGCCCTCACGGCCAAAGCCGGCGAACCAGTCCGCGCCGCGGCGCAAAATCGTGGGAACGACCGCGATGCTCTCGACATTGTTCACCGTCGTCGGGCAGCCATAAAGGCCGGCGTTCGCCGGGAAGGGCGGCTTCAGACGCGGCTGACCCTTCTTGCCCTCAAGGCTTTCCAGAAGCGCCGTCTCCTCGCCGCAGATATAGGCGCCGGCGCCGTGGTGGACGTAGAGATCGAAATCCCAGCCGTGGATATTGTCCTTGCCGATCAGCTTGGCGTCATACGCCTCCTTGATCGCCGCCTCGAGGCGGGACAACTCCAGCTGATATTCGCCGCGGATATAGATGTAGCAGGCGTTCGCGCGCATGGCGTAGCTCGCGATCAGACAGCCTTCGATGAGGTGCTGGGGATCGTGGCGCATCATTTCGCGGTCCTTGCACGTGCCCGGCTCGGACTCGTCAGCGTTGACCACCAGATAGTGCGGGCGCGCACCCACTTCCTTCGGCATGAACGACCATTTCAGCCCCGTCGGGAAACCGGCGCCGCCGCGGCCGCGCAGTCCCGACTTCTTCACCTGCTCGATGATCCAGTCGCGGCCCTGCTCCAGCATCTCCCTGGTGCCGTTCCAGGAGCCGCGCGACTTGGCCGCCTCCAGGCGCCAGTCATGGCGGCCGTAGAGATTGGTGAAGATGCGGTCTTTGTCCTGCAGAAGCTGGGTCATGCCCTACTCCTCGCTTTTCTTGTTCGCCGACGGCTTTTTGGCCGCGGGTTTTTTCGCCGCTGATGTCTTGGCGGCCGGTTTCTTGGCAGGCGCAGACGTCGCCGGTGCACGCTTTTTCGCCGGGGTCTTCGGCGCGGCCGCGGCGGGCTTTTCGGCTTCAGCCTTGTCCTTGGCCGCCGGCTTGGCGACAGAGGGCCCGGTTGTCTTTTCGGTCTTTTCACGGGCGTCGCTCTCGCCCTTGGCCACCGGCGCCGGATCGGTTTTCTTCACCGTATGGGGCAGCTCCGCGATGGGCTGGGCGCGCGAGCCGTCATAGAGGCTCGCGTCTTCCAGCACCTTGACCTTGGCCTGCGTCGGTTCGGACGCGTGGCGCTTCGTGATCGGCCCGTCCTCGATCACTTTACCGGCGACGAGATCATCGAGCATCTGCTCGAGCGCTTCCGGCGTCAGGTCCTCGTAGTAGAAATCGCCTTGCGTATTGGAGATCTGGACCATGGGCGCGTTGGCGCAGGCGCCCAGGCACTCCACCTCCTCCCAGGCCAGCTTGCCGTCGGCGCTGACGTGGCTGCGGCCCTTGGGCCCGATCTTCTTCTCGCACGCAGCTTTCAGCCCGTCCGCGCCGCGCAGCCAGCACGGCGTCGTGCCGCACACCTGAATGAGGTGCTGACCGGTCGGGGCCAGATTGAACATGGTGTAGAAGGTCGCGACCTCGTAGACGCGGATATACGGCATGGCCAGCCGCTCCGCGATCTGGCGCATGGCCGGTTCGGGGATCCAGTTTTCCTGCTTCTGCACGATCCACAGAAGCGGGATCACCGCCGAGGCGCGGCGCTCATGGGGGTATTTGGCGAGCCAGAACTGAACCTTGGCTTCGCTCCCGCTGGAGAAGTCGAAGCTGTCGGGCTGAGTCTGGCTGAGACGGCGAACGCTCATGAGGGCGACCCCTCCTTGATGAAGTCGACGCGGGAAATCACGGCGTCCCGCACCGTATAAACAACGACGAGATCGACCGGTTCGCTGCGCCCGCGGCCGTCAAGCCAGACGCGTTCGTGATCGATGACGCGCGGCCCGATCACGATGCGGTGCACGGCGACCGCCTCCAGGCTTTCGTTCTGGAAACGCTCAGCATAGCGCGCGCGAAACGCCTCACGGCTCGACAGGACCGGCACGCCGGGAAAGTCATAGACCTCCACGTCCTCGGCGAAGCACGCGGAAAAGGCGTCGAGATCGCGCGCGTTGTAAGCCGCGAGCTGGCGTTCGGCCAGGATAGCGGGGCTCTGGGCCTCGCGGGCGGCGGTCGCAGAGGCGAGCATTATCGGTCGACCTCCCCGAACACGATGTCCAGCGAGCCCAGGATGGCGGAGACGTCCGCGAGCATGTGGCCCTTGTTCAGATGATCCATGGCCTGCAGGTGGGCGTAGCCCGGCGCGCGGATCTTCACCCGGTAGGGCTTGTTGCCGCCGGTGGAGACCATGTAGACGCCGAACTCGCCCTTGGGCGCCTCGACCGCGGCGTAGGCCTGGCCTTCGTCCACGTGGACGCCCTCGGTATAGAGCTTGAAGTGGTGGATGAGCGCTTCCATAGAGCGCTTCATCTCGGCGCGGCGCGGCGGCGCGAACTTGGTGTCCACCGGCAGCACCTCGCCCTGGTTCTCCGCCTTGGAGAGCCACTCACAACACTGCTTCATGATCTTCACGCTCTCGCGCATCTCTTCGACGCGGCACAGATAGCGATCGAAATTGTCCCCGTTCTTGCCAAGCGGAATCTTGAAGTCCAGTTCGTCGTAAACCTCGTAGGGCTGGGATTTGCGCAGGTCCCAGGCCATGCCCGAGCCGCGCACCATCACGCCGGAAAAGCCCCACGCCAGCGCGTCTTCCTTGCTCACCACGCCGATATCGACATTGCGGGCGCGGAAGATGCGGCTGCCGGTCAGAAGCGTTTCAAGATCGTCCACATGCTGGCCGAAATTATCGCACCAGGTGTAGATGTCGTCGATCAGCGCCTGGGGCAGGTCCTGGTGGACGCCGCCGAGGCGGAAGAAATGGGCGTGCAGGCGGGCGCCAGACGCGCGCTCATAGAAGCCCATAAGCTTTTCACGCTCTTCAAAGCCCCAGAGCGGCGGAGTGAGCGCACCCACGTCCATGGCCTGCGTGGTGATATTAAGAAGGTGCGACAGGATCCGGCCAATTTCAGAATACAGCACGCGCACATAGGAGCCGCGCTTCGGCACGGGGATCCCGGCCAGCTTCTCGGCCGCCATGCAGAAGGCGTGCTCTTGGTTCATCGGCGCCACATAGTCGAGGCGGTCGAAATACCCGAGGCCCTGCAGATAGGTCTTGTGCTCCAGAAGCTTCTCGGTGCCCCGGTGCAACAGGCCGATATGGGGATCGACGCGCTCGACCACTTCGCCGTCCAGCTCCAGCACCAGGCGCAGCACGCCGTGGGCGGCCGGGTGAACGGGCCCGAAATTGATCGTGAAATTGCGGATGTCGGTTTCGGCCATGGCTAGGCGTCCTTGCCTTCCACCTTCTCGTCGCCGGGCAGCACGTATTTCGCGCCTTCCCAAGGAGAGAGGAAATCGAACTCGCGGTACTCCTGAACCAGAGTCACCGGCTCGTAGACCACCCGCTTCTGCTCCTCGTCATAGACCACCTGCATGAAGCCGGTGAGCGGGAAATCCTTGCGCAGCGGGAAGCCGTGAAAGCCGTAATCGGTGAGGATGCGGCGCAGATCGGGATGGTTGTCGAACAGGACGCCGTACATGTCGAAGGCTTCGCGTTCAAACCAGTTGGCCGCCGGCCAGACGTCGGTGACAGAGGCCACCGGCGTGTCCTCGTCAGTGGTCAGGATCACGCGCACACGCTGGTTATGGTGCATGGAGAGCAGGTGATAGACCACGTCGAACCGATCGCTCCGGCTGGGCCAGTCGACGCCGCAAATATCCACCAGCGTGGTGAAGCGGCACACCGGATCATCGCGCAAAAAGCGCATCACCTTGGCCACGCGGTCGCGGTGAATCTCCACGGTCAGCTCGCCCACAGCGATCTCGAAGCTCTTGACGTCCTCGTCGAGCGCCGCGGTGATGTGCTCACCCAGTTCCTGTAAGCTGTCGGTCTTGCTCACTTGAGCGTCTCCTTCGCACGCGTCTAACGCTCGATCGAGCCTTCGCGGCGGATCTTCTTTTGCAGCTGCAGAATGCCGTAGATCAGCGCCTCGGCGGTGGGCGGGCAGCCCGGCACGTAGATGTCCACCGGCACGATCCGGTCACAGCCGCGCACCACCGAGTATGAGTAGTGGTAATACCCGCCGCCATTGGCGCAGCTGCCCATGGAGATGACGTAGCGCGGCTCGGGCATCTGGTCGTAGACCTTGCGAAGCGCGGGAGCCATCTTGTTGGTGAGCGTGCCCGCCACGATCATCACGTCGGACTGGCGGGGCGATCCACGCGGCGCGGCGCCCAGGCGCTCAATGTCGTAGCGCGGCATGGAGGCCTGCATCATCTCCACCGCACAGCACGCCAGACCGAACGTCATCCACATGAGCGAGCCGGTGCGCGCCCAGGTGATGAGGTCGTCGGCGCGCGCCACAAGGAAGCCCTTGTCGGCCAGCTGGTCAGACACGCCGTCAAAGAACGGGTCGTGCTTTTTGGGATCATAAAGCGGGGTCGCGGCTTTCGCCGCGCCGCCCGCCGGGGTGGTCGCGTCAGCCATCAAGCCTTACTCCCAGTCCAGGGCGCCTTTGCGCCATTCGTAAAGGAAGCCCACCGTGAGGACTCCCAGGAAGACCATCATCGACCAGAAGGCGAAGATGTTGCCCTCGTAGATCGGGAATATCCACGGGAACAGGAAAGCCACCTCAAGATCGAAGATGATGAACAGGATCGCCACCAGATAGAAGCGCACATCGAACTTCATGCGCGCGTCATCAAAGGCGTTGAAGCCGCATTCGTAAGTGGACACTTTCTCCGGGTCCGGATCGGACGGGGCCAGCACGAACGCCGCCAGAATGAACGCCACGCCCATCACGGCCGCGATCCCGAAGAAGATCAGAATGGGTAAATATTCAAGCAGGAGCGCGTTCATCGCGTCACCCTTCCGGCGGCTGGATCATCATATGGTCCGGGGCTTGTCGACAGGGATGAGGCGCATGCGCACACCCTGTGTCTAAGCTCGCGAAAGACCCCGGTCTCGATTGCGCCGGAAGCTAGAGCGGCTCGCCCTGCCCCGCAAGGCGAAAGCGCGGCGGTTTTGGGCCATTTCGCCGCGCTTCAACCCGGTTTATCTGCAAATGATTATCAATCGCTGCACAATCCGTGGCCGGAATTTCACTTCGTCGACGGAACGCGCCATGTTAGCGCGTCCAAGCAACACGCGCCTATAGAGCAGCGTGAGCTTATCGAGACGAGGAACGACACGTGAAAAGAGTGATTTGGGGCCTCGCGGCGGTGGCGGTCGCGGCGGCGGCGGTGTGGTGGTTCGCTCTGCGCGAGGACGGCTCCGGCGGGGCCGGCGCTCTGGAAATCGAAACCGGCGAGCTGGTGACGCGCGATCTGGAACGCATCGTCGCCTCCTCGGGCCGCATCGCGCCGCTGGTCACCGTGGAGGTGGGCTCCCAGCTCTCCGGCCAGATCATGGAGCTGAACGCGGACTTCAACGACGAGGTGGAGGCCGGCGCGCTGCTCGCCCGGCTCGACCCGCAGACCTATCAGACCCGCGTGCGCGAAGCCGAGGCGACGCTGGAGGTCTCGCGCGCCCAGGTCGAGGTGAGCGACGCCAATGTGGCGCGCACCCGCTCCGAGTTCGCAGCGGCCGAACGCGCCTTCAATCGCGCCGAATTCCTGCGCGAGCGCGGCACCTTCTCCGAAGCCCAGTATGATCTTGCGTTCACGGCTCTGGAGGATGCGCGCGCCGGCGTCGCGGTCGCCAATGCGAATCTGCGCAACGCGCGCGCCACGCTGCAGCAACGCGAAGCCAATCTGGAAAGCGTGCGCGTGGATCTGGAGCGTACCTTCATCCGATCGCCCATCGACGGCGTGGTGATTGATCGCCAGATCGATGAAGGCCAGACGGTGGCCGCCTCCTTCAACGCGCCAGTGCTGTTTCTCATCGCCCAGGACCTCACCCGCGTTCAGATCGAGGCCCAGATCGACGAGGCTGATATTGGAGAGATCGAAGACGGTCAGCGCGTCACCTTTGATGTGGACGCCTATCCCGATCTCGATTTTGACGGTGAGGTCGTGCAGGTGCGCCTGGCCGCCACCGACGAAGGCAATGTGGTCACCTACACTGTGGTGATTGAAGCCGATAATCCGCGCCAGCGCCTTCTGCCGGGCATGACGGCGAACGTCTCCATCGTCACCGGGCGGGTCGAAGGCGCGCTGGTCGCGCCCAACGCCGCCCTGCGATTCGCGCCGAGCGGCGCCGCCGAAGCGCTGGTGGTGCAGAGCGAGGACAGTGGACGCCAGGGCCGCGGCGGCGGCGGCGGTGGCGCTGGCGGCCGCATGGACGCCATGGTCGAGCGCCTCGCCGAAGATCTCGATCTGAACGCTGAGCAGCAGGACGACGCCAGCAGCGCCCTTCAGGAGGCCTTCGCAGACATTCGCCGCCGCATGCAGGCCGCCCAGGCCGGCGGCGGCGCCCCGCCGGACTTCCAGGCGCTCATGCGCCGGGCGCTTTCCGACGTGCTCACCGCCGAGCAGATGGCGCGCTATGACGCCCTCGCCGCCGAGCGCGCGGACCAGCGCAGCGATGTGCGCCGTGGTCAGCTCTGGGTGGAGACCGCCGAGGGCCGCCTGCAAAGCCGGCCGGTGGGTCTGGGCCTGTCGGATGGGCAGTTCACCCAGATCCTGGGCGAAGGCTTTGAAGCGGGCGACGCGGTCGTGACCCGCGTGCGCGAGGCCGGCTGATGGGCGCGCCGCTTATTCGCGCCCGCGGACTCACCCGGGTTTACAGGCTGGGCGGCGGCGACGTGCAGGCGCTCAAGGGCGTGGATTGCGACATTGAAGCTGGCGAGTATGTGGCCGTCATGGGCGCATCAGGCTCAGGCAAATCCACCTTCATGAACATGCTCGGGGCCCTGGACCGGCCGACATCGGGCACGCTGGTGGTGAACGGCGAGGCGCTGAACGACCGCAGCCCGGACGAGCTGGCCGCATTTCGCAACAAATCGGTGGGGTTTGTCTTCCAGCAGTTCAATCTGCTGGCGCGCACCAGCGCCCTGGACAATGTCGCCCTGCCCCTGATCTATCGCGGCTGGTCGGCGAAGAAGCGCCATGAGCGCGCGCAGGCCTGCCTTGAAATGGTGGGCCTGGCCGAACGCATGGACCACCACCCGTCCCAGCTCTCCGGCGGTCAGCAGCAGCGCGTCGCCATCGCGCGCGCCCTGGCCGGCGAACCGGCGATCCTTCTGGCCGACGAACCCACCGGCGCGCTGGACACCCAGACCAGCGCCGACGTCATGGGCATTTTCGACACGCTGAATAAAGCCGGCATCACCGTAATCCTCGTCACCCATGAAGAAGACGTGGGCGCCCATGCCCGCCGGCGGATCATCTTCCGCGACGGCCTGATCGTGGAGGACCGGACATGAGCTTCACCGCCGCCATCTATGTCGCCCTCACCGCATTGCGGGTGAACGCGCTGCGCAGCTTCCTGGCCATTCTCGGCGTCATCATCGGGGTGGCCGCGGTGATCGCCACGGTCTCGCTCACTCAAGGCGCGAGCCGGGCCCTGGAAGACCAGATCGCCGGGCTGGGCGCCAATACACTCAATATCCGCTCCGGCTCCGACAGCCGCGGCGGCCGGCGCGGCGGCGCAGGCAGCGCGACGCCGTTCTCCGACGACGACGTGGACGCCATGCGCCGGGATTTGCCGGTGGTCGTGGCCGCGTCCGGTACGGTGCAGAGCAGCGTTACAGCCGTGCTCGACGGCGTGAACTGGCCGACCCAGATCCTCGGCATTCATCCAGACTATATGGAGGTGCGCGACTGGGAGCTGGGGTCGGGGCGCATGTTCACCCCCACCGAGAACGAGCGGTCCTCCCGCCTGGCGGTCCTGGGCCAGAGCGTGGCCGAAGAGCTGTTTCCCACCGGCGGCGCCATCGGCGCTTCGGTGCGCCTGAACGGCCAGCCGTTTGAAGTGGTCGGCCTTCTCGCCGAGTTGGGACAGGGCGGCTGGGGTCAGGACCAGGACGACATCATCATCGCGCCGATCTCCACGGTGCGCGAACGCGTCGCCGGCTTCTCCTATCCCGGCGTGCGCGATCCGGTGCAGTCAGTGTGGCTGGAGGTGGCGTCCGGCGAGGACATGGACCGCGCCGCCGAGGAGATCAGCGAATATCTGCGGGTGCGCCGCGGTATCCAGCCGGGCGCCGAGGATGATTTCTCGGTGCGCAATTTCGCCGAATTCATCCGGGCCTTTAACGAGAGCGAACAGGTGCTCGGCCTGCTGCTCGCGGCGGCCGGCCTCATCACGCTTCTGGTGGGGGGCATCGGCATCATGAACGTGATGCTGGTCTCGGTCACCGAGCGCACGCGCGAAATCGGGCTTCGCCTGGCCATCGGCGCGCGCCGCGGCGATATCCGCAACCAATTCCTGATCGAATCGGTGGTGCTGTGCAGCCTTGGCGGCGTCCTGGGGCTGGGCCTCGGCGTCGGCGCGGCCTTCGCCATGGAGCGCTTCTCCGCCGGTCTGGGAATCGATGATCTGCCGGTGGCGGTGGAGCCGGGAATCGCGGTGGTGGCCATCGCCGCCTCCACGATGATCGGCGTGGTGTTCGGCTTCTACCCCGCCATGCGCGCCAGCCGCCTGGATCCCATCGAGGCCCTGCGCCACGAATAGGCGGGACCTTCGCCCGGCGCCGGAATCGAAAAAGCCGCCCCGGTTCGGGGCGGCTTTTCTTCGATCTGAGTGGCGCGAGTGACCGGGCTCGAACCGGCGACCTCCGGCGTGACAGGCCGGCGCTCTAACCAACTGAGCTACACCCGCCCAGATCATGTTCCCGGGGCGGCGGACCGCGTCCGGGAGAGGCGCTTTCCTAAAGCGGGGGGCGAAACCGGTCAAGCAGGTTTTGGCGGCTAATGCAGACTGTTGTGCAGCCCGCGCCACCCCTGCGCACCCTCACCACGAATTGATAGGGCCGGCGCGGTTCGCGGCGTGCTAGCGTCCGCCATGAGCTCCTCGCGCCGTCGCTTTAGAATCGCCCTCGCCGCCGGTGTGGTGCTGTTCGCAGCCGGGTGCGCGGGCATGGTCAGCCCGCTGCGCCATATCCTGGCCACCGCCGAAAACACCCCGGCGCGCGCCGCCCTCACGCCGCCGCTGCTCGCTGAAGGCTACGGCCGGGCGCCGGTGGTCTCGCTGGCGGACTGGCGGGCACGGCGCGCCGCGCTTCTGACTGTGTTCGCCGAGGAGATATACGGCGCCGCCCCGCCCGCTCCTGACGTCGCCGTCACACTTGATGAACGCCTCGCCCCCGCCGACTGGATCGGGCCGGGACGGCTGGAGCTGTCCACCCTCACCCTCAGCGTCCCGGACGCGGAGCCGGGCGCTGATCCGCTGACGATGCGCCTGGCGGTCCTGAAGCCGGACGCGCCCGTGCGCGGCGTATTTGTGATCCCGTCCGACTGCGGCCTGAGACCGCTGCTCTCCGACGCCCGCATCGCACCGCCGGATGCGTTTCGCCCGTCCTGGTGCGGCGATCCGGAGGGCGCCGGCGGACCACCCGGCGGCATGATCGGCGCGCTCTTCGGCGCCCACATCGTCACCCCGCCGCTGGATCTGATTCTTGCCCACGACTTTGCGGTAGCCGCCTGGCATGAGAGCGAGATCGCGCCGGATTCCGAAGACCAGCTCGCGGCGAGCCTGGAAGCACTGGGCCTTGATCCCGCCGCCCCGGACCGGCCCGGCGTGCTGTCGCTCTGGGCGTGGACGATCTCCAGCGTCGTCACCGCGCTGGAGGCCGACCCGGAGCTCAGCGACGCGCCGGTCTTCGCCTATGGCCATTCGCGCCGGGGCAAGGCGGTGCTGCTGGCCGGCGCGCGCGATGAGCGGATCGATCTGGTGCTCGCCCATCAGTCGGGCACGGCCGGCGCCGCGCCCCATGACGACATGACCGGGGAGCCCGTGGCCTCCATGGCGCGCAGCTATCCCCACTGGTTCGCGCCGTCCTATCAGCGCTATGTCGAGGCGGGCGAGGCGGCGATCCCGGTCAATCAGCACCAGCTGATCGCGCTGATCGCCCCGCGCGCCCTGCATCTGGGCGGCGGCAATCGCGACACCTGGGCCGATCCGATGGGCGCAGAGACTGCGGCGCGCGCGGCCGCGCCGGCCTGGCGGCTCTACGGCGTCGAGCCGGACATGAAACTCTCCAGCCATCTGCGCGACGGCACCCATGGCGTACGCGAAGCGGACTGGGCGGCGTTCCTGGAGGCGGCGGAGCGGGTGGCCTCGCAGCAGACCACCGGCCTTCGTTAGCCCGCCGCTCCGGGCAGGAGTGAGCTGCAGCCGGGGCGACGAGCAGAACAAGACAGGTTCGCGAATCCGCGCCACAGGCGCGCAAGCGCGACCGCCCACCCGCAGCGAGGACCGTCTGACCGAAGGGAAGAAAGACGAAAAACCGCGCCACAGGCGCGCAAGCGCGACCGCGCGCCCGCAGCGTGAGCGAGGACCGACTAAGGGAAGCGAAGGAGGACAGAAAAATGATGGTGGGCGGTGACGGGTTCGAACCGCCGACCCTCTCGGTGTAAACGAGATGCTCTACCAGCTGAGCTAACCGCCCTTCCCTCTTCTTTAGCCTTCGCGCGCCGTCGGCTTCAAGCGGTCAGAACCGTAGGAGCCGAAGCTCTTGACGGTCTTGGCGGCCTTTCCAAGCCCTTCCAGCGCGCGCTTGACCGCGGCGTCGTCCTCATGGCCTTCAAAGTCGAGGAAGAACATCTGCTCCCACGGGGCGCCCGCCACGGGCCGGCTCTCCAGCTTGGTGAGGTTCACGCCTTCAGCCTTGAAGGCCTCCAGCGCGCTCACCAGCGAGCCGGACTGATCGGAGGTGACGAAGACCAGCGAGGTCTTGCACGGCAGAAGCGGGCTCGCCGAGGCCGGCGCCAGGGCCAGCGCCACAAACCGGGTCTCGTTGCCCACAAGGTCTGAAATGCTCGGCTCGATGACGTTTAGGCCGAACAGGCCCGCCGCCTCCGGCGCGCCCACGGCGGCCACGGTGGGGCCTTCGTCCAGCGCCCGCTCCAGGGCGCGGGTGGTGGAGCTGACCGGGATCTTCTTCAGTTCGGGACGCGCGTTCAGCCAGACCTGCGCCTGGCGCAGCGCCTGGGCGTGGCCGTACACGGTGCGCACCGCGCCGAGATCGGTGGCTTTGCCCAGCAGCGCATGTTCGATGCGCTGATGGCGCTCGCCGGCGATCTTCAGCTTGGTGTCTCGCAAAAGGTCGTAGACCTCGTTGATGCCGCCGGTGGCGGTGTTCTCGATGGGCACGAAGCCGTAATCAGCCTCGCCCTCCTCCACCGCGCGGAAGATCGCCGGATAGTCGCGCTTGATCAGCGGTGAGACCGCCGAATACCGACCCGAGAAATGGGTATGGGCGGCGAAGTGGGAATAGCTGCCCGGCCCGCCCAGATACGCAACGCGCGCCTCTGTCAGCATGCGGTCGGCCCGCGCATCAAGCCCGGCGCGCTGACGGCGCAGGCTGTCATCGATGATCAGCTGGAACAGGCTTTCCACGAAGCCCTCGTCCAGCCCCTGCTCGACCCCGGCCTTCACCGCGCGCGCGATCACGTCGCGCTCGCGCTCCACATCGCGCACCGGCGTGCTTTCTCCAGCTTTCAGCGCGCCCAGCGCCTCGCCAAGGCGGCGCCGGTCGGCGAGAAGGCGAAGCAGCTCGCGATCAGCGCCGTCAATGGCGCTTCGAAGGGCGGCGCGGTCGTCGCGAGCGGGCGTGTCGGCGGTCATCAAATAATCCCCTTGAAACGAAAAACCCCCGCCGGTTTCTGGCGGGGGCGGAGGTCAAACGCGTGATGGATGCGCTCTTCAACCGGTCCCCTCAAGGGCCGATATAATAGAAGCCGGAAAAGTGCGCGTTCGTCATCATGGCTGCAGAATGGGCGGACGGTTTTGTCCGGTCAACCCGGATTCGCGATGATCCGGTCCACCGCCGCCTCCACCGTGAACGCGATGAGCGGCTTGATCACCTCCGCGCTTTCGCCCGCATGGGGCGCGGCGGTGACGATTCCGTGCACCGAGGCCCACAGCGCGCTCGCCGCAATGTTGCGGGCGGACTCGCACGGCGGTCCAGGCAGCTCGGCCAGGCGCTCTGTGATCACCGAGCGCAGCCGGCTTTCTTCAACGCCGTAGAGTTCTTCCAGGCGGCCTTCGGCCTTGCGCCGGGCGATGATCGCCTGCCAGCGCCGTTCATGGCGCTCGACGAAATCGTAATAGCCCAGCGCCAGCGCCATCAGCTGCTCGCGCACCGGCTTGTCGCTCACGGTCGTGAACACCTTGATTTCGTGGGCGTACAGCTCGCGATAGGTCTCCAGCGCGGCCTCGCGCGCCACATCGTCGATATCGCCCACCAGCTTGTAGAGCGAGCCCACCGACAGCTTCGCCTCGGCCGCGATCAGGCGCGCCTGCAGCCCTTCCAGGCCCTTCTTGTCCAGCAAGGTCAGCGCCGCCTTGATCAGACGGGCGCGGTGCTCCGGCCCGAGCGGGGGGCGCCCGCGCGGTCGCTTGGGCGTCATGGTGGAGTCGTCAACAGTCATGGAGCGTAGGTAGCACCGGGCCCGGGGCCACGCAAAGCGGGGCCGCATTGATTGACAAGCGAAGCGTTAACGCGCCCGCTACCGTTTCAGGACTGGAAACCGGGGGCCGACATGAAATTTCACATCCTCTTCGCCGCAGCTGCGGCGCTCACCGCGTGCGCGCCGGCGCCGCAGGCCGCAACTGAAACCACCGGCGAGGCTAGCGCACCGCGCGCGGTCATCGTCACCAGCCTGGGCGACATCACCGTTGAGCTGGCCGAGACCGCAGCCCCGGTGAGCAGCGCGAACTTCCTCGCCCATGCTGAAGCCGGCCATTATGACGGCGGCGCGTTCTACCGGTCGGTGCGCGACGACAATGAGCGCGACGGCGTCGAGCCGATGAACCTCATCCAGGGAGGGCACAGCTTTGACGGCCTGCCCGGCGCCGACGGCATCGCCCACGAAACGACCGAAGAGACCGGCCTCAGCCACCGGCGCGGCGCCATCTCCATGGGGCGCGACGAACCAGGCGCCGCCACCACGGAATTCTTCATCATGGTCGCCGACTATCCCGGCCTCGACGCCGGCCCGGACACGCGCAATCCCGACGAAGCCGGCTACGCGGTATTCGGCCAGGTGGTGGAGGGCATGGACGTGGTCGAAGCGATCTGGATGTCGCAGACGAGCCTGGCCGGCGCGCCGGAGGACTTCCAGTATCCCCAATTCATCGTAGAGCCGGTCCGAATCGAAACGGTGCGGGTGGAGTAGGCCGCCGTCACGCCGGCCCTGACAGGCGAACACAATAAAGGGCGCGCCGCGAGGCGCGCCCTTTTCTGTCTCTGACAATGGCGAGCGCGGCTAGTGGGCGCGCACTTCGCCCGTCGCGCCTTCGCCCGGCAGGGCGGCGAGCGCGGCGTCGTCGGCTTCGGTCCACTCGATGGGTTCGACCTCGCCGGCGAGCGCGTGCTTGAGCACTTCGTCAACGGTGTCCACCGAGATGATCTCCAGACCCGCCTTCACATTTTCAGGCACGTCCTCGAGATCCTTCACGTTTTCCTGCGGGATCAGCACGGTTTTCACCCCGCCCCGGTGGGCCGCCAGAAGTTTCTCCTTCAGCCCGCCAATGGGCAGAACCCGGCCGCGCAGCGTGATCTCGCCGGTCATGGCCACGTCCTTCCTCACCGGAATTCCAGACAGGGCGGAGACGATGGCGGTGACCATGGCGCCGCCCGCGCTCGGGCCGTCCTTGGGCGTCGCGCCTTCGGGCACGTGGACGTGGATGTCGGTGTTGCGGAACACGGTCGGCTTCACGCCCAGCGCCGGAGCCCGGCTCTGGACATAGGAATTTGCCGCCGAGATCGACTCCTTCATCACGTCGCGCAGATTGCCCGTGACGGTCATCTTGCCGCGGCCGGGCATCTTCACCGCCTCGATGGTCAGCAAATCGCCGCCCACTTCGGTCCAGGCGAGACCGGTGACCAGGCCGACCCGGTCTTCGGTCTCGGTTTCGCCGTAGCGGTATTTACGCACCCCGGCGAACTCGGCGAGATTCTCCGAGCTGACGGTGATTTCGGTGACGTCGCCCGCGACGAGCTTGCGCACCGTCTTGCGGGCCAGCCTGGCCAGCTCGCGCTCCAGATTCCGCACGCCGCTTTCGCGGGTGTAATAGCGGATGAGGTCGCGCAGCGCGTCCTCCTGCAGCGTCCATTCGCCTTCTTTGAGCGCATGCGCCTTCACCTGCTTGGGGATCAGGTGGCGCTTGGAGATCTCCACCTTCTCGTCCTCGGTGTAGCCGGCGATGCGGATGACCTCCATCCGGTCCAGAAGCGGCTGAGGCATGTTCAGCGTGTTGGCCGTGGTGATGAACATCACGTCCGACAGATCGTAATCGACCTCCAGATAGTGGTCGCTGAAATTGGCGTTCTGTTCGGGATCGAGCACTTCCAGCAGCGCCGCCGACGGGTCGCCGCGATAGTCGGCGCCCAGCTTGTCGATCTCATCGAGCAGGAAGAGCGGATTGGAGCTTTTCGCCTTCTTCATCGACTGGATCACCCGGCCCGGCATGGAGCCGATATAGGTGCGCCGGTGGCCGCGGATCTCGGCCTCGTCGCGCACGCCGCCCAACGACATGCGCACGAATTCGCGTCCCGTCGCCTCGGCGATGGAGCGGCCCAGCGAGGTCTTGCCCACGCCCGGCGGACCCACGAGGCACAGGATCGGCCCCTTGATCTTCTTGGTGCGCGCCTGAACCGCCAAGTGCTCGATGATGCGCTCCTTGACCTTCTCGAGGCCATAGTGATCGCGCTCGAGCACGGCTTCGGCCTTGTCCAGATCCGCCCTAACGCGCTTGCGCTTGTTCCAGGGGATGTTCAGCAGCCAGTCGAGATAATTGCGCACGACGGTGGATTCCGCCGACATGGGGCTCATCTGGCGCAGCTTCTTCATCTCCGCATCGGCCTTGGCGCGCGCTTCCTTGGAGAGCTTGGTCTTCTCGATCTTCTCTTCGAGCTCGGCGAGCTCTTCCTTGCCGTCCTCGCCCTCGCCCAGCTCGCGCTGGATCGCCTTCATCTGCTCGTTGAGATAATACTCGCGCTGGGTCTTCTCCATCTGCCGCTTCACGCGGTTGCGGATCTTCTTCTCGACCTGCAGCACGGAAATCTCGCCCTCCATCAGGCCGAACACCCTTTCCAGGCGCTCGGAGACGGACGGGTTGGACAGAAGCTCCTGCTTTTCAGCGATCTTCACGGCCAGATGCGCCGCGATGGTGTCGGCCATCTTGGCCGGCTCGGCGATCTCGCCCACGGCGGACATGGCCTCGGGCGGCACTTTCTTGTTCAGCTTGACGTAGTCTTCGAACTTCTCCGCAGCCGCGCGCATCAGCGCCTCGACTTCGGCGGGGTCTGCGACCTCCTCGTCCACAAGCTCGGCCTCGGCTTCGAAATAGGCTTCGTTGTCGAGGTATTTCGTGATCTTGATGCGGCGCCCGCCTTCGACCAGCACTTTCACGGTGCCGTCGGGCAGCTTGAGAAGCTGCAGCACGCTGGCCACCACGCCGGTTTCATAAATGCCGTCGGAATCAGGATCATCGTCCGCGGCGCTCTTCTGGGTCGCCAGCAGGATCTGCTTGTCGGCCCGCATCACTTCTTCAAGCGCGCGCACCGACTTCTCCCGGCCCACAAAGAGCGGCACGATCATGTGGGGAAACACCACGATGTCGCGCAGAGGCAGAAGCGGCAGGGTTTTGGTCTCGGTCATTCGTCTCGTCCTCTCGGATCGCTTCCGCACCCGGCTTGAGGCGCGCGGAAACCCTTTGGCGCCGGCCCGCCAATGCGGCGCCGGCGAAGAGCGGCGAGCCTCGTCAGCTAAAGCCTCGCCGCATTCGTGTGAGTACACAAGTGGAGGCGCGCAGGCATGGCTTCAAGCGGGTGAACGATGCGCGACGCGGTGCAGGTGCAGTGACCGGCCTGCTACGGCGCCTCGATCAGGGGCGGCGGCGTGCGTGCTGCAACGCACTCCGGCGCGGCGCGATCGCCGAGCAGGGAGTCCGGCGCCTCGAAGAACCGCGCCGCCAGCGACAGGGCGCAGCCGTCCCCGCTCCAATTTGTGGTCTCGGTGTGAAACCCGTAGGGCAGTTCGATCACCCGGCTCCGACCGAGTGTCCGCGCCGCATCGCGCCCCCACCGCGTCGGGGTCAGCGCATCGAGTTCGCCGGCGAGAATGAGCGTGGGCGCATCGGCGAGCGTCGGCGCAAGCTCGCTCGCCGGACGCCGCGCCGCGCCGAACGCCTCGCAAACCGCTGGCGGGAACGTGCCGGTCTCAAGCCCGGCGTATGCGTCTGGATCGGTTGGCCGGCCCGGCGTCTCGGCGCACCACACGGCGAGGCGCAGCCCCCAGACGAAATCGCTCACGCCGCCGCTATCTTCCGCGCTCATGTCAGCGGCGCGGTCCATGGCCTGCAGGGCCGGCGCGATGTCGTCCGCCGCGCCCACCGCCGCAGAGAATGCGATCGTGCGCGCCCGGTCACGATCGCCTGCATCGACCGCCGCGTCCACGGCGGCGAAGAAACGCCGCTCGAGATCGGGATAGGCCGCGTCGCAGTCCGCATTCTCGGCGCAGATCCGCGCCAGACGCCGGGTCACCGCTTCGAGATTGCGCGGATACTCGAAATCGAAATCGGCAGCGTGCGGCAGCGGAGAGTCCAGCACCATGGACTCCACCGAGCCGGGATGCTCGCGCGCGAAGGTCAGCGCAAGCCGCGTGCCGTAGGAAAGCGCAAACAGAGACAGCCGCTCATAGCGCAGAACCCGGCGCAAATCTTCCAGGTCGGCGGCGTGCGCGGCCGTGTTGTACTGGTCGGGATCGGCGCCGCGCGACTCCAGTGCGGCGCGGCACGACGCGGCGGCGTCGACGAGCGCGGCCGCGCGGTCAGGACCGCTGCGCCGCGACGCCGCGGCATAGTCCGGGCAGTCCAGCGACGGCTCCGCATGGACGCCGCCGCGTCGGACGTAGACGATGAAATCGCGATCCTGCGTCCACGGATACGCGCCGGGATAGTTTGCGGCGGACAAGCCGCCCGCCCCCGGCCCGCCGGGTATGAATACGACTGGCGCGAGGCCGGACTCGCCGGACGCCGCCGCCACGACGACCACCGGCAGGCGGATCATCGCCGAGGCCGGGTCGCGGCGATCTTCTGGAACGACCAGGTATCCGCGCATGCGATGGCGAGGCGAAGCGGCGATCGGAAACGCAGCGTCCTCTTCGACAGCGTCGAAACGCGCCGGGGCGGGATCGTCGCCGGAGACCGTCGCGCAGCCGGCCAGCGTCAGCCAGGCGCAGGCCAGCGCCTGCAGAGCGGGTCGTCGGACCATGGTCTCGCCTCCGGAAGACGCCCGCCTGCGCGGCGCTTGCATCCCACTATTTCGGCCCGGGGCCGCTCGATCAAGCCCCCCGGGCGAAATGTGATCGCAAACGAAAAACGCCGGCCCCTCTCAGGACCGGCGCTGTTTTCTACGGCCAGAGGCGCTGTTACGCGCCCTTGGAGCCGCTTTCGCTCTTGGCCTTGGCGTAGATGTAGAGCGGCGTGGCGTCGCCGGTGACGACTTCAGCGTTGACCACAACTTCTTCCACACCGTCCATGCCCGGCAGCTCGTACATGGTGTCGAGCAGGATGCCCTCCATGATGGAGCGCAGACCCCGGGCGCCGGTTTTGCGCAGGATCGCCTTTTCGGCGATGGCGACGAGCGCATCCTCGGTGAAGGAGAGGCCCACGCCCTCCATCTCGAACAGGCGCTGATACTGCTTCACCAGGGCGTTTTTCGGCTCGGTGAGGATCTGCACCAGGGCGCCCTCGTCGAGATCCTCCAGCGTGGCGATGACCGGCAGCCGGCCGACGAATTCCGGGATCAGGCCGAAGCGCTGCAGATCGTCCGGCTCGCAATCGCGAAGCACGTCGCCCTGACGGCGCGCGTCAGGATCACGCACATCGGCGCCGAAGCCGACCGCGCTGCCCTTGCCGCGCTGGGCGATGATCTTTTCAAGGCCGGCGAACGCGCCGCCGACGATGAACAGGATGTTGGTGGTGTCCACCTGCAGGAATTCCTGCTGGGGATGCTTGCGCCCGCCCTGGGGCGGCACGGAGGCCACGGTGCCCTCCATGATCTTCAACAGCGCCTGCTGCACGCCCTCGCCCGACACGTCGCGGGTGATGGACGGATTGTCGGACTTGCGGCTGATCTTGTCGATTTCGTCGATATAGACGATGCCGCGCTGGGCGCGCTCGACATTGTAGTCGGCCGACTGCAGCAGCTTGAGAACGATGTTCTCGACATCTTCACCCACATAACCGGCTTCGGTCAGCGTAGTGGCGTCGGCCATGCAGAACGGCACGTCGAGAATGCGCGCCAGCGTCTGGGCCAAAAGGGTCTTGCCGCAACCGGTGGGGCCGATCAGCAGGATGTTGGACTTGGACAGCTCCACGTCCTGATTCTGCGAGGCGTGGTTGAGGCGCTTGTAATGGTTGTGCACCGCCACCGCGAGGACGCGCTTGGCGGTTTGCTGGCCGATCACATAGTCCTGCAGGACCTGGAAGATCTCCTGCGGGCTGGGAACGCCCTCTTTCGATTTCACCAGCGAGGTTTTGTTCTCTTCGCGGATGATGTCCATGCACAGCTCGACACATTCGTCGCAGATGAACACCGTGGGGCCCGCGATGAGCTTGCGGACCTCGTGCTGGCTCTTGCCGCAGAACGAGCAGTACAGCGTGCTCTTTCCGTCGCCTGTGGTCGCCTTGGTCATGCTAGCTCCAGTCGGTCCCGCCTTCGCGCACCTTACAGCGCCGTCCGCCAGAGCCCAAATGGCCTCGAACAGGACGGACGCGAGTCGATGCGCCTCACCTACGCAAGATCAAGGCCGGACCTTAGCGAAACGTTTTCATACTGCATTCGACCACACGCCCGGCGCGTTGATCAAGCGCGCAAAGCCGCGCTGCGCAGATCACTGCGCAGCGCGGCTCATTTCGCTGTCAGTGATAAAGCCGGTCAGGCCGCTTCAGAGCCGCCGCGCTTTTCATAAACGTGATCGATAAGCCCGAAGTCGCGGGCTTCATCGGCGTTCATGTAGGTGTCGCGGTCCAGCGTCTTGGCCACGTGGTCGATGGTCTGGCCGGTGTGACGCTCGTAGATTTCGTACATGCGGCGCTTGATGCGCAGGATGTCCTCGCCGTGGCGCTCGATGTCCGCGGTGGTGCCGCGGAAGCCGCCGGAGGGCTGGTGCATCATGATTCGCGCGTTCGGCGTGGCGAAGCGCATGTCCTTCTCGCCGGCCGCCAGCAGCAGCGAGCCCATGGAGGCCGCCATGCCGACGCAGGCCGTCGCCACGGGGCAGCGGATGTACTGCATCGTGTCGTAGATCGCGAGACCGGCGCTCACCGAGCCGCCCGGCGTGTTGATGTACATCGCGATCTCTTTTTTCGGATTTTCCGATTCGAGATACAGCAGCTGGGCGACCATCAGGCTCGCCATATGATCTTCCACCACGCCGGTGACGAAGACGATGCGCTCTTTCAGGAGCCGGGAATAGATGTCGAACGCCCGCTCGCCGCGTGCGGTCTGTTCGACCACCATCGGCACCAGGTTCATCATGGTTTCCTGCGGATCGTTCATTCTCTGCTCCCGTCACTCGGCCGTCTAAGGGCGAAATGGCCCGCCGCGCGCACTCTTGCAAGGGGCGCGGCGGGGCGCAAATGCTGCGGTCAGCTTAGTCCTCGCCGGAGGCCTTTTTCGCGGCGGCTTTCTTGGCCGGAGCCTTCTTCTTGGCGGGCGCTTTTTTGGGCTTGTCCTCGCCGTCGGCCGAGTCGTCCTTTTTCGCCGCAGCTTTCTTGGCCGGGGCTTTCTTGGCCGGGGCTTTTTTCTTGGCCGTCGCCGTCTTCTTGGCGCTTGCAGCTTCCGGCGCATCGTCCTCGGCGAACAGGGCCTCGCGATCGACTTCTTTCTCGCTCACATCGGCGAGCTCGAGGATGTAATCGACCACCTTCTCCTCATAGATCGGCGCACGCAGCGACTGAAGCGCGCCCGGATTCTTCTGATAGAAGTCAACCACTTCGCGCTCACGGCCGGGATAGCGCTGGGCTTCCTGGTTCACCGCGCGGGCGATCTCTTCCTGGGTCACGTCGACATTGGCCGCACGGCCCATCTCGGCGAGCACCAGGCCCAGGCGCACGCGGCGCTCGGCGATGGCCATGTAGTCGGTGCGCAGATCGTCCTCGGACTTGTCCTTGTCCTCGTCGTCCAGCTGATCGTTCTCGATGGCGTTCTTGACCTCGCGCCAGATCGCCTCGAACTCCTGCTCCACCATCTTGCGGGGCAGGTCGATCGTGTTGTGGGCTTCGTCGATCTGGTCGAGGAGCGAGCGCTTCACCTTCATGCGGGACGCCTGGGCGTGCTCCTGCTCGAAGCGGCCCTTCAGGGCGTCTTTCAGCGCATCAAGGCTCGGCAGGCCGAGGCGTTCGGCGAGCGAATCATCGATCGCGCTTTCGGCCGGCGCCTGAACTTCCTTCACTTCGGTGGCGAAGACGGCGTCCTTACCGGCCAGCTGTTCGGCCTGATAGGCCTCGGGGAAGGTGACCTTCACCTCGATCTTGTCGCCAGCCTTGGCGCCGATGAGCTGCTCTTCAAAGCCGGGGATGAACTGACCCGACCCGATCACCAGCTCGGCGCCCTCGGCCTTGCCGCCGTCGAACTCTTCGCCGTCGATGGAGCCGACAAAGTCGATCACGACCTTGTCGCCGTCTTCGGCCTTGGCCTTGGCGGCTTTGGGCTCATAGGCCTGGGCCTGCTTGGCCAGCTCGCCCATGGCTTCGTCGATCTGCGCGTCGGCCACTTTCGCGACCGGCTTTTCGACCTTGAAGCCCTTGGGATCGGCCGGCTCGAAGTCCGGCATGATCTCGACATTGATCTCGAAGGCGAAATCGCTGCCCTTCTTGATCACGTCCTCGGCGTCGGATTTCACATCCACGGCCGGCTGGGAGGCCGGGCGCAGCTTGCGCTCGTCCAGGGTGTCCTGGGTGGCCTTGGGCACGATTTCCTGAAGGATATCACCCATGATCGAGGCGCCGAACATCTTCTTGATGTGGCTCGCCGGCACCTTGCCCGGGCGGAAGCCCTTGAGGCGCACTTCGGGGCGGATTTCTTCGATCTTGGCGGTCAGCTTCTTCTCGAGTTCCGACGCGGGCACGACAACCTCAAACGTGCGCGAGAGTCCTTCGGAAGATTTTTCAACAACGTTCATCGTGGCGAGGCCCTGTCATGGATGCGGCGTCATGGATACATCGCCGCACGCAGGGCGCCGCTTGACACAACGAAAAGCGCGCGCCGGCGGCGGCCGGGAATGAGCGCGCGTTATGTCACGCGCCTTTCGCCGACGCAACGGGCGGACGGCGGTTGATGTGAAGCGTGTGTGAACCCCCTACCCCTCGCCGCGATAAAACCCGGCCTGCGCCCCGAAAAGCGTGGCATACGGCCCGTCCGCCTCGATCAGGGCGGCGTGGGATCCCTGCTCCACGATGCGCCCCTTTTCCAGCACCAGAATCGCTTCGGCGGCGCGCAGATTGGACAGGCGGTGGCTGATCAGGATGACGGTCTTGCCGGCGCGCGCCACCGAATCGATCAGGGCGGCCTCCGCTTGCGGGTCCAGCGCGGAGGTGGGCTCGTCCAGGATCAGCGTGTCGGCGCCGGCGCGCAGCATGGCGCGGGCCAGCGCCAGGCGCTGCCACTGGCCGCCGGAAAGCTCCACACCGTCCAGCTGCTGGCGCGACAGCTCGGTGTCCAGGCCATGGGGCAGATCGGCGATGACGTCTCGGGCGAGCCCCTCGTCCACCGCCGCCTCGATCTCCTGCTCCTCGGCGCCGCGAAGGCCGCGGCCCATGGCGATATTGTCGCGCGCGGTGAACGCGTAGCGCTGGAAGGGCTGGAACAGCGCGGCGGTCCGCCCGGCCAGCGCCTCGCGGTCCCAGTCGCCAAGGGGCGCGCCGTCCAGCGTGATGGTCCCGGCGCCTGGCGCGTAGAGCCCGGTGAGCAGCTTCACCAGCGTCGACTTGCCCGAGCCGTTGGCCCCCACGACCCCCAGGCGCAGGCCGGGCGGAATATGAAGACTGATCCCGGCCACTGCGTCGCGCGCGGCGCCCTGATAGCGGTAGCGCACATCGGTGAGGCGGTAGCCGTCGCCGGGGACCGGGCCTTCAGTCAGCGTCCCCGAAGGCGCGGCGTCGGTGCGGTCCAGAAGTGCGAACAGATTTGAGGCGTAGAGCACGTCCTCATAGGCGCCGCTGAACGCGGCGAGCAGGTTTGTGACGGTGTTCTGGCCCTGCTTGAGCACGGCGATGAGCAGCGTCATCTCCCCGAGCGAAATCGCGCCGGAGACCGCGCGCAGCACCGCATAGAGCTTGCCCGCGATGAAGATCACGCTGGAGCCCAGGATCAGCGCCGCCCCGCCCCAGCTGCGCCGCGCCTGCAGTGCCCGATCCTCGGCGTAGAGCATGCGAAACAGCCCGCCATGGCGCTGCGCGAAAGCGTCGGAGGCGCCCGCATGGAGACGCTCCGGCGCGGCGCCGGCCGACACCATCAGGCCTTCCAGATAGGCGCGCTTCCGCATGGCCGGGGTGCGCCCGGTGTAATAGCGAAATCCAGCGCCCGAAAATCCCAGCTCGCCCAGAAACAGAGGCAGGCCGCCCGCGATCACCAGAAGGATCAGCCAGGGCGAATAGGCGAAGAGCAGGGCTGCAAAGCTTAAAAGCGTCACGGTAAACTGAGCTGCGTCCAGCGTGCGCCCCACCAGCGAGAAGGGCCGCGCGGCGGCGTTCTGGCGCGCCAGGGTGATCTGCTGCTGCACCCCAGCGCGCTCGATCACGTCCAGCGGCAGAGCCGACGCCCGGGCGAAGATCTTCGAGCCCACCGCATAGCCCAGCTCGGCGTGCAGCACGGTGCGGTAATGGCCGGTGATGCGCCGCAGAGCCACCAGCGCGCCGAGCACGCCGGCCTCAGCCGCGGCGTAGGACAGGGCGAGGTTTCGATCCGCGGCGGCGCGCGTGTCGATCGCGGCCACCACCGCATCGATCATCAGCTTGCCAAGATACGCCGCCACCGCCGGCGCCAAAGCCGCAGCCAGCGTCAGGGCGGCGATCACCAGAATCAGCCGCGGGCTGGCGGTCCAGGCAAGCGCCAGCGTGCGCACCGTAAGGCGTAGCGCCTGTCGCGCGCCCGGTGTCTCGACCTCGGCGCGCTCGGCCATGGCTACTCGGCCGCCACCGTATCTGGGTTGGTATCCACGTCTTCATCGTCGCCGGAGTCCGCATCGTCATCCGCCCGGGCCCGGGCGGCGTCGACGCGCTGGCTCAGCACCGCGCCCTTGTGCGGGAACGGCTCGGCCGGGACCGGCACGCCCATGAAGGGCGCCAGCTTTTCAAAGCCGTCGCCGGCGCAGACATCGATCACCAGCAAGGCCTCGGGCCGGTCCTTGAAATAGTCCATGACTTCCGCGACGTGGCGGTCATAAACCCAGGAAAACCGTTCTGGGACATAGGTGTAGCAGCCATAGACCGCCGCGCGCAGAAGCTGGCGCATGAGGAAATGGGTTTCCTGATCAGGGTCTTCGGCGTGGCCAAAGGCCGGCCGGTTAAACCAGTGGTTCCGGCACGAGCGCTGCCAGGCCTCCTTGTCGCGCACCGTGAGCACGAATTTCGAGCCGGGATATTGCTTGTCGAACTGCTGGTAGTAGGGCGCGCAGGTGATGTCGGTCAGCCCGTCATGGTATTTTAAAAGGGTCAGATCGTACTGCCCGTTGGCGAGCTCGGTGTAGGTGTCCTCGTCGATGGGATAGTGCGAGCAATCCCAGCCCAGCATCTGCAGCGCATGGGTGAGCGAGCGCGTGCCGGTGCGCGACAGGCCAAGCCCGAAAACCTTGGGCCGGTCCGCCGCCGCGCCATAGACCTGGCGGTGGTCGTTCTTCTCCAGCCAGCTCTCCAGATCAGTCAGGGTGAAGGCGCCCTTCTCCACCAGCCCCATCTCGGCGAGACCGCGATCGGCGTGCTCGGGCAGCGCGGCGATGAAGTCGTGGGTTTCCTGTGCGCTGGCGCCCTTGGGCACATGGCGGCGGGCGTACTCCACGGCGGCCATGGCGACCTGGCAGTCCAGATCCGTCTCCTCGGCCGCCGGCCAGCGCGACATGGCCGAAGACAGGCGCTTGAACTGCACCTTGGTGCGGCTTCTCAGCTCGCGCAGGGCGTATTTCTGGAAGACGTGGCGATAGGCCTGGAAATAGTCGTGCAGGATATCGAAATTGCGGAACTGCTTGGACAGGCGCAGCGGCTTCATGGCCAGATTGCGCAGGCGCGATTCCGGGCGCAGAGCGTATTTCAGATCGTCTTCTGGCGGGGTGACCCTGGCCATGGCGCGCACCAGATCGATGCGTGTGATGTGGACGCCGCAATGGATCCGGCCGCGGAACCGGTCGGTGACATAGGCGTCCACATAGGCCGCATCGCACTCCTCGATGAAGGCGCGCATGTCTTCAAGGATCAGGCAGTCAGCGTCGAGGTAGACCACGTAGTCGCAGTCATGCTCGATCTTGAGCATCTCCTCGACGCACGCCGTGAACGGGCGCACATCGTCCAGAATATGGATGTTGTCGGGCCGGAGATGACGCTTGGCCAGCTCCAGCGAGACGTCCGCTGTGCGCTCGTCGATGCGGCGAAAAACCAGGTCAATCTTCGCCACTACGGCCCCCACTTCATGGTTTCGTTGACGGGCCCGGCCAGCTCGTCGAACAGGGCGGCGTGCTCGGTCTTGAGCTCGTCACGCCAGCGCAGATCGAGGCGGATCTCGTCTGGATGGTCTTCATAATACGCCGCAGACCGGGCGCCGGGCCGCACCAGCGCGCCTTCGGTTCCGCGCGCGGCGAGAAACTGCGTGCCGTTATTGCCGCCGAGCGGGTGATGGGCGCGGCCGGAGAAGGTCAGCATGTCCGCGTCATACTCCGCCCCGATGAACTGGGCGAGGCGCCTTGCGACGTCCTGCGGCGTGGTGGCGAGATCTTCATAGGCGATGCGCAGGACGGGACCCGGAAACGCATCGCTCAGCGCCTGCGCCGCCTCGATCTGCTCCAGCCAGTCGGTGATCTGACCCGCCGGATCCCGGTCGGGATATTTGCGCAGGCGCGAATTGACCACGGCGCGCCCGTCGCGGGTCAGGAAGATCAGCCGCGCCTGGTGGCCGGCGGCGCGCAGCTCCTCGGCGCGCGCGGCGATCCAGTCGGTCTTTTTGCTGGAATCGATGACGATGGACGCGCCGGCATGCTTCGCCACGGCGGCGTACAGCCCCTCGCCCTCCCCCTCGGTCCAGGAAAACCCGGTCCAGAAGGCGCAGTCATCGCCGCAAATCTTGCAGGCGCGCTTTTTCAGAGGTTTGGACGCGTCGCCGAGATAGCGCACCTTTGCGCCTTCGCCGATATAGACGGCGCCGGGCATGCCCGAGAGCACCATGCCGAGCAGGGTCGACCCGGAATGGCCGGCCCCGCAGATCATGACGCCGGTGAGTGAATCCTGACCCGACACGCCGTTTCGTCCCCATAAGCCGCACCCCCCGGAACGGCTGAATAAACCTATAAGTCAACGTTCCCGGCCAAAAAGGCAAGAGCCGCCTGCTGCGGCGCCGCAAACCCCGGCGGCGCCCCGAACGCGAAGGTGCAGATAGGCCGGAGCCCAGTGACACCCCGGCGGCGGAGCCGCCGCAAGCGCGACCGCGCGCCCGCACTCCGGACCTGATCCCGGGCAGGCGCGAAGGCCCGGACGGGCCTGAGCACACAAGAAAAAAGTGGTGCGGCTGGAGGGACTCGAACCCCCACGTCGTAAGACACGTGGACCTAAACCACGCGCGTCTACCAGTTCCGCCACAGCCGCAGCGCAGCCGTTTTTAAGCGAGCCGCGCGGATTTGACGAGCGCAGCGATGCAGTGGGCGCGAGGCGGGAACGCGAAGCCGGGCGCAGCCGTTAATCGCCTGAAGCTGAAATGAATCGGGAAGACGGAATGGCTGAACCCAAGAACCCGGCCGAACGAAGGAAAAACGCTGAGCCGGCGCAAAACGCCGCCCAGCTGAAGCGCGAAATCGAGAGCGGCGCCCAGGGCGACAAGGTCAGCTATCCTGATCCCGGCGCCTCGCCGCTGGGCACCGATGACGAAGCCGCAGGCCGACCCGCGCACGCCGAACCCGAGCGGATCGAGCTGTCCAGCCGCACCGCCGCGCGCAGCGACGCCGCCAGGCGAGGAAAACCGTTTCGCCGGATCCGCACTGCGCCGCGCGCCGATCCGGACGACGAGGCTGACCGGGTGGAGACAACGCCGGGATTTCGCCTGGCGGTGTTTGGCGGCGCAGCGCTGATCATCGCCGCCGCGATTGGCCTGAAGGTCGTCCTCTAGGCGCTTGAGCCTTGCGCCGCCGGCGTTCGAATTCAGCGCAGCGCCGTGTCCGCCGCCCCGGCTTCTCCCTCTCCGGCGCCCGCATTGAAACGCGCCGCAGCAGCCGCCGGATCGGCGCAGGCGAGGTCCAGCGCCGCGCGCGCAGCCCGGCCCAACGCCTGCGGCTCGGCGTCTGAGGACAGCACCCAGGCGAGGCCTTCAAACCCGTCCGGACTGGTCAGGCGCAGCAAGCCGGCGCCCGCCTCGGCGCGCATGAAATCGCCGGGCGCGGACAGGCGGCGCACCTCGACGCCGCCGGGTTCGGCCTCATCGGCGATGAAGGCGATGACGTGCGCGACCCCGGCCACATCGCCGCGCCGCAGAACGAAGGTCCCGCCGCACGCCTCGGCCACCGCGTCCAGCCGCGCGGTGCGCGCGCCGCGTCCTTCAGTAAAGCTCACCAGCACGGCGCCGGAGTTTCGCCGCGCGCCCTGCGAAACTGGCGCCGCGCGCGCCTCATCGGAGGCGCCGGCGAAGAGCTCAACGCCCCGCCCTTCCAGCGCGCGAGTCCCGTAAACGGCCCCCGCGCCGAGCGCGCAACTGGCGAGCACCGCGGCGGCGGCGCGAAACAGCGCTGACATGAAGACCCCTCTTTTGTCCCTCGCTGTGCGTTATATCGTTTCCCCACGCCTCGGGCCAAGGCCTTGTCTGGAGAGCCGCCATGACCGCCAGTGAAAACCGCACGCCGTTCGACTGGGAAACCCGCTTCAAGGCCGACGACGCCCCGTGGGAGCGCGGCGGCCTGCACCCGGCCGTCGCCCACTTTCGCCAGACCGGCCTGCTCACCGCCGGCCAGTCCATCTACGTGCCCGGCTGTGGACGCAGCCCGGAACCCGTGGCGTTCGCCCGCCATGGCCTGCGCGTCACCGCCAGTGACGTGGCGCCCAGCGCGGTGAAACGCCAGACCGAGCAAATGATGGCGGCGGGCCTGGACGCCGCCGTGTTCGAGGCCGACGGCCTGGACTGGCGCCCGCCCGCGCCGTTCGACCTCCTGTGGGAACAGACCTTCCTGTGCGCGATCCACCCCCATGACCGGCGGCGGTACGAGGCGATGGCGTTCGACGTGCTCAAACCCGGCGGCCGCCTCATCGCCCTCTTCATGCAGAAGGACGAGCCCGGCGGCCCGCCCTATGGCTGCTCGATCAACGCCATGCGCCAGCTGTTTGGAGCGGAGCGGTGGATCTGGCCCGACGACGCGGATCTGGTGGCGTTCGAGCACCCAAAACTGAACGACAAGGCCGAGCTGGCCGGGGTTCTGGTGCGGCGCTAGGATTCTCTCAGACACGCGGAATCGGCCCGCCGCAAACCTTGCGCGAAGCTATCAGGGTGGCGAGGGCGGCGCGGGAGGATCCAGGCCGTTTCTCTGTGTGTGTTGGAGGCCGGATACGACCCCCGCGCCGCTGAGATGTTTTTTCGGTCAGCGGGACTCAACGGAACCTCCCCGTCTACCCCTAACCCGCCTCTTTGCGGACCGGTGCGTTAGCCGGAACTCACTCGGGACATCCCGTCATCCCGCCCGAACAGGACGCTCCGGAACGGCCTCGCCTGCGAGATGACGGGGGTATTATGGGGGCAGGGTTGGAGGGGGCGGATAAGTTTTTTCGCCAGCGCTCTATCCTGAGGGTCATTCGAGGCTTTTCGCTGACACGAAAAGGCTCCTCAGGATGAGGGTTTCAAAAAAGCTTTCCATCTTCCTCATCCTGAGGTGTGAGGCCGGCGAATAGCCGGGCGAGCCTCGAAGGACCCGCAGGATAAAACGACTCCTCACGAGATACGCCCCGGATCGGCTCCGCCGTCCGGGAGTTCAAGGTTTGGGTCGATAACCAGATGTCGACAAGTGTACCAAAGCCTGTACACTCTCTCGCATGTCGATCATTTTCTCCTTTTCCGAAGCCCGCGCGAAACTGAAATCCTTGATGGATCAGGTGACGGCGGACCGCGCGCCAGCGATCATCACAAGGCGCGGGGCCGAGCCCGTGGTCATGGTCTCCATGGCCGAATGGGACTCGATTGAAGCGACCCAGCACCTGCTTAAAAGCCCCGCCAACGCCCGGCGCCTGCGCGAAAGCATCGACGCGGCCGAGGCCGGCGATGTGCGCGCCCTCACCCCTGATGATCTCGACGCCTTGCTGGCCGGGCCGGCGTGAACGTCGAATTCACAGCCCAAGCCCTCGACGATCTACGCTGGTTCATCCAGCGCGACCCCCGCACGGCCAAGCGGATCGTGAAACTGATCGAGGATGTCCGCCGTGCGCCATTTGACGGCCTCGGCAAACCCGAACCCCTCAAAGGCGACCTCTCCGGCTGGTGGTCCCGCCGCATCGACGGGGAACATCGGCTGGTCTATCGGGTGGTGGAGACGGGCGGCGCCGCGCGGGTGCAGGTGGCGCAGTGCCGGTATCATTATTGAGGAGGCGCGCGTGTCGCCGGCCCTCTGCTGCCCAGTTTCTCGAGCCCTGAAACCCCGGGCAACCCCGGACTTGATCCGGGGGCAGACCCGGGGCCTCGCGCGGAATGACGAACCAGGTCCCGGCTCGGCGCCGCTGTCGCGGCTTGGCCGGGAATTCAGGAGAAGAGAACACTCATCACCCTCACAACGGAATATTATCGTGTTTCTTCCAGGGGTTGGTGAGCTGCTTGTTGCGCAGGGTGCGCAGGGCCTTGATCAGGCGCATGCGCGTGTTTCGCGGCTGGATGACGTCGTCGAGATAGCCGCGGGAGGCCGCCACGAAGGGGTTGGCGAAGCGGTCTTCGTATTCCTTGGTGTGGCGGGCCATGGTTTCGGCGTCGCCAAGATCGGCGCGGTGGATGATTTCCGCGGCGCCCTTGGCGCCCATGACCGCGATTTCGGCGGTGGGCCAGGCATAGTTGATGTCGCCGCGCAGGTGCTTTGACGCCATCACGTCATAGGCGCCGCCATAGGCCTTGCGAGTGATGACGGTGAGTTTCGGGACCGTGGCTTCGGCATAGGCGAACAGGAGTTTCGCGCCGTGCTTGATGAGGCCGCCATATTCCTGCTTGGTCCCCGGCAGGAAGCCCGGCACGTCCACAAAGGTGATGATGGGGATTTCAAACGCGTCGCAGAAGCGCACGAAGCGCGCGGCCTTTTTCGAGGCGTCGATGTCCAGAACCCCGGCCAGGCTTAAAGGCTGGTTGGCGACAAAGCCCACGGTCTGGCCTTCCAGCCGCCCGAAGCCGGTGACGATGTTGGCGGCGTAGTCGGGCGCCAGTTCGTAGAAATCGCCCTCGTCGGCGACTTTCTCGATCAGCTCCTTGATGTCGTAGGGCTTGTTGGGGTTGGGCGGGACCAGCGTGTCGAGGCTGGCTTCGCAGCGCTCAGGGTCATCCTGGGCCTCGCGCACGGGCGGCTTTTCGCGATTGTTCAGGGGGAGAAAATCGATCATCCGGCGCACCTGGATCAGCGCCTCGATATCGTTCTCGAACGCGGCGTCGGCGACGCCGGATTTCTTCGCGTGCACGGATGCACCGCCCAGCTCTTCATGGGTGACGACCTCATTGGTGACGGTTTTCACCACGTCGGGGCCGGTCACATACATATAGGACGTGTCCTTCACCATGAAGATGAAGTCGGTCATGGCCGGCGAGTACACGTCGCCGCCCGCGCACGGGCCCATGATGACGCTGATCTGGGGGATCACGCCTGAGGCGAGCACGTTGCGCTGGAAGATCTCGGCATAGCCGCCCAGGGCGTCGACACCCTCCTGGATGCGCGCGCCGCCGGCGTCGAACAAGCCGATGATCGGCGCGCCGTTCTTCAGCGCCATGTCCTGCACCTTGCAGATCTTGCGCGCATGGGCGAGCGAGAGCGAGCCGCCGAACACGGTGAAGTCCTTGGCGAAAACATAGACCAGCCGGCCGTTGATCGTGCCGGAGCCGGTGACGACCCCGTCGCCGGGGATCTTTTTGGTCTCCATGCCGAACTCGGTGCAGTCGTGCTCGACAAACATGTCGAACTCTTCAAACGAGCCCGCGTCCAGCAGCACGTCCAGGCGCTCGCGCGCGGTCAGCTTGCCCTTGTCATGCTGGGCGGCGATGCGTTTTTCGCCGCCGCCCATGCGGGCGGCGTCGCGCTTGGCGTCAAGCTGGTCGAGAACGGCTTTCATGAAACGGCGCTCCGGCGTGTGAAACAATCTTCGCCTAGCTAGCACCGTCCGGCGCGAGCGGGCAAACGACGCGCGCCACAAGGGTGTGGAAGCCCTTACCGGAGCCGAGCGCAATCGGCGCGCAACGCGCAGTGCCGCACGCCGCCTGAGCGGCCCGCGAGCTTCAGCGCCTAACCGTCAGCCCGGTCCAGCTCGCGGAACAGGCGCTCGCACGCCAGCAGGTCGCGCTTGCGATTGGCCGCGGCCAGCGCGGCTTCGGCGTCCTCGCCCCAGAATTGCGCCTGGTGATCTTCTTCCAGGCGCGAGGCGGCCCAGAGGGTCTCGGCGTCGGCTTCTTCTTCCAGAAGCGCAAACGCGAGAATCGCCGAGGACAGAATCGGCGCCGCGCTCACCAGGGCGGTGAGCCGGAAATCATCCAGCGCCAGGGCGCGCAGTCGCAACGCCTCGATGGAGGCCTCCGGCTGCGCCAGCGGCGTCACCGTCGCGGCGGCTTTCAGCGGCGCATCGAGCGCGGTCTCGGCCCAGCTGATGAACGGATCGAACATCGCGGCCTGTTTCGCCGCCAGCGCGGACTCGTCGGCGCGATGGGACACAAGATCGGTGGTGGCGAACTTGGCGACTTCGGCCGCCGCGCCCTCGCGCGCAGCGTTCATCCGGTCCAGCGCGACGTGGGTAATGCGCGTCAGCGGCATGGTGAAGGGATTGATGTGCTCGATCTGCGCGTCCCACTCCTCGGCGATGGCGCGCGCCAGACCTTCAATGGGCAGCTCAAGCGGGTTCTTTGCAGGCGTTTTCAGCGGGCGGCCGTCCAGCACGATGCGCCAGCCGGTTTCGGTCTCCTCGTAGGCGGCCTCTTTATAGAAGCGCTTGGGAAGCTGGCGGTTTTCGGCCTTCGCCTTGGACATGCTCATGGGGCGTCTCCTCTGGCCGAGCCGGGCTCGAACGCGTCGAGCCAGGCGTTGAGATCGTCGAATTCATGGTGCACCGCATGGGCGCCGCCTTCGGCGATTTCGTCTGCTGTGTGAAAGCCCCAGCTCACGCCCAGCGCATGGGCGTTCGCGGCGCGGGCCATCTTCATGTCCCAGCTGGTGTCGCCGATGACCACGGTTTCTTCGGCACGGGCGCCGGTTTCAGCCATGGCGTCCAGCACCATGCGCGGATCGGGCTTGCCGGCGCCGCCGTCCACGGTCTGCAGCGTCTGGAAGTGTTTGTGCAGGCCGTGATGCTCGAACACGATGTCCAGCCCGCGCCGCGCCTTGCCGGTGGCGACGCCCAGAAGCCAGCCCTCGTCGGCCAGCCGCTCCACGGTTTCGCGCGCGCCGGCGTAGAGCGGCTCGCTGAAGCCGTCCTCGGTGCGCATCTCCACAAAGGCCTGCTTATAGTATCCGGCGAGCTCGGAGCGGCGCGCGGCCGGATAGTCCTCCGGCGCCAGGCGGCCCACCGCCTCGGTCAGCTCCAGCCCCACGATGGTGCGGGTGCGCTCATAGCCGATCTCGGGCAGGCCGGCGCGTTCAAACGCCCGGCGCATGGCCTCGGTGATGACCTGGCGGGAATCCACCAGCGTGCCGTCAATATCAAAGACGGCCAGCTTGAGCTCGCTCATTCCAGCGCTTCCTCGACCAGGGTCAGATCATCATGCTCGTTGAAGCCGAGCGTGTTGAACGTCTCGGTCATGTGGGGCGGCAGCGGCGCCTCGATCACCAGCGGGCGCTTGCCGTCCTGGGGGATCTCGATCTTGCGCGCGTGCAGGTGCAGCCTGTGCGACAGGCCCTCGGGCGCGGGGATGTCGCACATGTATTTGCCGTCGCCCAGAAGCGCATGGCCGGCGGCGGCCAGGTGAACGCGCAGCTGGTGGGTGCGTCCGGTTTCAGGCCGCAAGGCGACCCAGCAGACCTTGCGCGCGGCGTTGTCGGCGACAGCGTAGCGGGTGATGGCGTGGTGGGCGCCCTCGTCGCCATGGCGCGCGGCGACCATCAGCTCGCGGTCGCCGTCCGGGCCGGCTTCCTTCCTCATGAAGCCCTTGATCTCGCCGGCCTTGGGCGTGATCAGCCCCAGCGCGACGCCCCAATAGGTCTTCTTCAGATCGCGCGTCTGGAACATTCGCGACAGCGCCTTGGCGCTCTGGGCGGTCTTGGCCACGATCAGGACGCCGGAGGTGTCCTTGTCCAGCCGGTGCACAAGGCGCGGCTTCTGATCGCCCTTGCCGAACGCGTCCAGCAGGCGGTCCACATGGCGGGTGGTCTTCGATCCGCCCTGCACCGCGAGGCCGTGCGGCTTGTTCAGGGCGATCAGGGTCTTGTCCTGATAGATCACCAGCGAGCGCGCATAGCGGGCGTCTTCGGCCGACAAAGGCGGGCTTTCCTTAACCGCACCGGGATCGGGCAGCGGCGGGACGCGCACCTCCTCGCCCTGGGCCAGGCGGCGATCGCCCTTCACGCGGCCGCCCTCGACGCGGATCTGCCCCTTGCGCAGGAGCTTCTCCACCATGCCGTGGGGCACGTGGGGGAAGTGCTTCTTGAACCAGCGATCAAGGCGCATCTCCGCCTCGTCTTCGGTGACTTTAAGGGTTTGAACGCGGCTCATGGCGCGATGACTTTCCTGGCGATGATGAGGCCGACGAACACGGCCAGGACGCTAAGCGTCAGCGTGCCGAGCCCGTAGGCGGCGGCGCTCACATAAGCCTTTCTCTCGATGAAGAGAACCACATCCAGTGAAAACGCGCTCATCGTCGTGAAGGCGCCCAGAAATCCCACCCCCAGCGCAAAGCGCAGCTCGGTGCCGTCGGAGCGCCCCGCGAAGGCGAGCCAGCCCACCAGAACCCCGATGGCCAGACTGCCCGCCACATTCACCATCAGCGTGCCATAGGGAAATCCCGGCCCGATAAAGCGCATCGCGCCCTGATTGACGAGGTGGCGCGAAACCGCGCCCAGGGCCCCGCCAAAAGCGATGAGAAAAAGGTGTGGCATGGCTAAAGGGTTAGGGCGCACACCCGTGCGAGGCAAGGGTGCAGCGCCCTGGCAACGAATGCGACGTGTGCGCGATCATCACAAAACGGAGCACAAGCGGGGCGCCGCGCGTTAAACCAGCATCGCAACTGGAGACCGCCATGCTCACCCTTGCTGACTCTGTCGCGCTTCGAGCGCTTTACCTCGCCGCCGTCCTCGGCATGGGCGGGGCGGGCCTGCTCACAATGTTCACGCCAAATCTCGCCGCGCGCCGGATCTATTACGATGCGGTGGAGGTGAATGTGTATCTGCGCCTGCTGGGCGCGTTTCAGCTGTCGCTGGGCCTCATGGCGGTGGTCGGGCTGGCGCGGCCGGTGGCCATGGCGTCGATCCTGCTGGTGCAGCTCGCCGCCATGGCGCTGTGGATCGCAGCCGGCGCCGTGCCCGCCATCCTGACCGGCAAGAGAGACACCGCGCTCCTGTTCATGACGATCGTCTTCACGGTCTGGTCGCTGGCCGTTGTCTTCCTGTTCCCGTTCGCGGCGGTGTTCGGATGAGGCGGAGCCTGGCTGCGCCGCCGGACTAACCTTTCGAAGCCGGTCCCCGGTTTCATTCAAGGCTTCAGGCCGGGGGTCGAACCGGGTACCGGGGTGCGCCCCACCGCGTGGGCCCGCCTAGCCTCGGCGCTGCTCCCGCAGCGCGCGCCAGCGGTCCAGGCGTTCTTTGAGCTGGGCTTCGCGGCCGCCGTCCCTGGGTTCGTAGAAGACCGGGCGTTCGCTCATCTCGTCGGGGAAATAGTCCTGGCCCGAGACCCCGCCCGCCACGTCGTGATCGTACTCATAGCCCTTGCCGTAGCCTTCGCCCTTCATGAGCTTGGTCGGGGCGTTGAGGATGTGCTTGGGCGGGCTTAAGCTGCCGGTGGCTTTGGCGGTTCGCAGCGCGCCTTTCCAGGCCTTGTAGACGGCGTTGGATTTGGGCGCGCAGGCCAAGTGTATCACCGCCTGGGCCAGCGCCAGATCGCCTTCGGGACTGCCGAGGAAATCATAGACGTCCTTGGCCGCCAGCGCGGCGTGCACGGCGCCGGGATCGGCAAGTCCGATATCTTCATTGGCCATGCGCACGATACGCCGGGAGAGATAGAGCGGGTCCTCGCCGGCGTTGAGCATGCGCGCCAGCCAGTAGAGCGCCGCGTCCGGATCCGAGCCGCGCACGCTCTTATGCAGCGCGCTGATGAGATTATAGTGCTCGTCGCGGTCCTTGTCGTAGGCGGGCGCGCGGCGCTGCAGCACCCCGGCCAGATCGGCGAGCTCCAGAGGCTTGGCCGGCTCCAGATTGAACACCTCCTCGGCCAGGTTGAGCATGTAGCGCCCGTCCCCGTCGGCCATGGCCACCAGACCCTCGCGCGCATCCGGCGTCAGCGGCAGGTCGCGGCCCTCCAGCCGTTCGGCGCGCGCCAGCAGCTTCTCCAGCGCCTCGGCGTCGAGGCGTTTGAGCACCATCACCTGGCAGCGCGACAGAAGCGCGGCGTTCAGTTCAAAGCTCGGATTTTCCGTGGTGGCGCCGATGAGCGTGACCACCCCCTCCTCCACCACCGGCAGGAAGCCGTCCTGCTGGGCGCGGTTAAAGCGGTGGATCTCGTCCACGAACAAAAGCGTGCCCTTGCCCGTGGCGCGGCGATGGCGGGCGCGCTCAAACGCCTTCTTCAGATCGGCGACGCCGGAGAACACCGCGCTGATGGCGTCGAACTCAAGACCCGACGCCTCGGAGAGAAGCCGCGCGATGGTGGTCTTGCCCACCCCCGGCGGGCCCCAGAGGATGATGGAGGACAGCCGGTTCTTCGCCAGCATGCGCCCCAGCGGCGCTTCGGGGCCGAGGATGTGATCCTGGCCCACCACGTCATCAAGGGTTTGCGGACGCAGCCGGTCGGCCAGCGGGCGCGGCGCATCGCTTTCAAGACCGGCGCTTTCAAACAGACTCATTGGGGCGCAAGCTCCACGAAAGCGTGAGACGGCGAAAGGAGAGCGTTATGGGATCGCATGACGAACCCGGCAAGGAAAGCCCGGCACACGGCGCCCGCCCAAGCCCGGTGGTCCCCTATCTCTGCGTACGCGGCGGACTAGACGCCGTCGCGTTCTACGAAAAGGCGTTCGGTGCGGAGCGCGGCGATGTCTATGGGCATGAAGGCAAGCTGGGTCATGCGGCTCTGACGCTGAACGGCGGGGCGGTCTATCTCGCCGATGAGTATCCCGAGCATGAGGCGATGACCGGCAATGTCGCACCGCCGAGCCTTGGCGGGCGCACAACCTTCACCATCAATCTCAACGTGGACGACGCAAACGCATGGTTCGACCGCGCGGTGGCGGCCGGCTGCACGCCGATCCGTGACGTGACCGAGGAATTCTTCGGCCGGCACGGCAAGGTGCGCGATCCCTACGGCCATGTCTGGTCGCTGGTGACGATGAAATCCCGCTAGGGTGCGGTTAAGCCCAGCCGGTCCTCCACGGCGCTTTTAAAAGCCGGCTATCGCTCGAAGCGCTTCGCCGCCGTGGTTCGCAGTGCAGGCGCGCGCCACATCTCCACCCGGCCCGATACCCCGCGCACCAACGGCGACGCCGAGCGCTTCTTCCAGTCCAGCCTGCGCGAATGGGCCTGCGCCCGGTCGTATCCCTGCCCAGAGGAGCGAAAACCGCGCAGCCCTCGCATGGACCGACGCCTGCAACACCAAACGACCCCACACCGCAATCGGAGGCCTTACACCCTGGCGGCATGTGACCTAGCTGGCTATGACAGCTAGCCGCCCTTGGCGCCGAGCGCCTCGCCCGCGACCATCAGCGACCCCAGCGCCCCTGCGATGACGCTGGCGTACCCAAACCAGGGCTCCCAGTTCAGCGCAAACGTGGCCGCCAGCACCAGCAGCGACGCCAGGAAGGGCAGAGACCACAGCACGATCCGGAGCGGCGTCACGGCGCTGCGAGCGGGCTTGGCGCGCACGCCGTCGGACTCGGCGGAGTCGGCGCTTTGGTCCTGTGGATCAATTTGGGTCATGGAGGCCTCCCGGCGTGCGCATCGGTGCGCTCTGGCGGTCATTTAAACGATTGAACTGTCTGTATATGCCCTGCAGGCCGCGCGAAAGAACAGGCGGGCGCGAATTTTGACAGACGATATTATTGAGGCGCCAACGGAGCCTCTCCCCATTCGCCCGTCAGGCGCGCGCACCCGACCAAGGATCGCAATACCTTGGCGAAATTAGGGTTATCGCCTTCACCGAGTTCTGGCATGCGACCTGCAACGCACGCCGTGGTGGAAACCGGGATCGATTCAGCGGTGCAGTTCATCCAATCCGTAAACCCCGTGGAAACGCGCGGGGTTCACCTTGGTTCACTCGCGTATTGAACATCATCGCGCTTTCGTGCCACTTTCCGCCCAGAGGGGCGAATAGCAAGGCTGACGGTCCAATATGGTCAAACGACTTCTTGCGGGTCCGTGGGAGCAGATCAAGGCGCGTTTTCCGACGCGCCAGATCTATCATCGCACGGAAGGCCAGGTGCGGTATTTCGCCGTCACCACGGAGATGCAGCTCGCTGTCGTCGGCGGCGTGTGCGTGCTCGCGGTCTGGCTTGCGCTCACTTCGGTGAACATGATCCTAAACGACAGCGCCAAGGACCGGTTGCGCGACCGCATGGTCGCCGACGCCGAACGCTTCGAAGAAGAGCTCGAGGAGGCGAGAGCCTCCGAAGCCGCCGCCATCGCCTATGTGGAATCGCGCACCAATGCGTTTGACCGCACCGCCGGCGAGTTCCAGCTGCGCCACGACACGCTGCGCCGCCTGCTCGATTTCGCCGACGATTTGTCCATCAGCCAGGACCTGGAAAGCCCGTCGGTGGATGAGGGCCGCATTCTCATGGCGGCCACGCCGTCCGATCCCGATCCGCGCAGCGCGCTGATCGAAGTCGCCTCGGCACGCTCTGCGGACGGACTTGCGGAAGAACGAGTCGCGGCGATGCTGTCCGATCAGGACGCAGCCCTGGCCCAGGCCGAAGACGGCGCCCAGCGCCGGCTGGACAATCTGCGCGCCGTGCTGCGCCTGACCGGCATGCGCGTGGACGATGCCATGGAGGACGGCCCGCTGGACGGCGAAGGCGGCACCGGCGGTCCGCTGATCGCTCTGGACCAGGCGCCGCTGTTTTCACAGGGCCTGAATCTTGAAGACCCGTTCAACGCCCGCATCGCCCGCATCGCCTCGCGCCTGGCCGAAGCTGATCAGCTTCAGCAGCTGCTTCTGGCCGCGCCGCTGGGCGTGCCGGTGAGCGGGGAATTCCGCCAGACATCGCCCTACGGAACGCGCATCGACCCGTTCACGCGGCGCCTGGCCATGCATGCGGGCATGGATTTCGGCGCCTATCGCAATGCGCCCATCGTCGCGCCCGCCGCAGGCCGCGTGGTGTACGCCGGCTGGCGGGCGGGTTATGGCCGGACTGTGGAAATCGACCACGGTTACGGCTTCCGGACACGGTTCGGTCATCTTCATTCGGTAGACGTAAGACGTGGCGATATGGTCGATCTGGGCCACCGCGTAGGCGGCATGGGTTCGACCGGGCGATCGACAGCGACGCACTTGCACTACGAGGTGTGGTTCCAAGGGGACCATATTGATCCTGAAAGCTTCATCAGAGCTGGACGCTATGTTCACTAAAAAAGACACCAACGCCGCCGCCGACGCTTCGGCGCCCGCTCCCGCCCCGTCGAAGAGGTCTGCCATGAAATCCAAAGCCCCCTCCATCCTGAGCGCCGACCTCACGGTCACCGGCTCCATCCTCTCTGACGGCGAAGTTCAGCTGGACGGCGTCGTCGAAGGTGATGTGCGCGCCGGCTCGCTCACCGTGGGCGAAGAAGCAACGGTGAAGGGCGAGATCGTGTGCGAAACCGTCGTCATCCGCGGCCGCGTCGAGGGCTCTGTGCGTGCGCGCCAGGTGCAGCTCGCCTCCACGGCCCGCGTTGAAGGCGACGTCATTCACGCCACGCTCTCCATCGAGAGCGGCGCCTATTTCGACGGCCACTGCAAGCGTTCCTCGGACCCGCTGAGCGACGCCAAATCGGCGCCGAAGACCGAAACGCGCACCGAAGCGCCCAAGCCAGCGCCGGCGCCTGCGGCCCCCGCCGCTCCGCCCAGCGCGGCCAAGGCCGAACCGCCCAAGGCGGCCTCGGGCGGCGATCCCTTCATGTCGAAGAATTAGGCCCGGCTTCACCCGGTCCGACACAGAAAAGGCGGGCTCCATGGGCCCGCCTTTTTTTTGCGTTCAGGTCCCGGCGGAGGCGGCGTGAAGCGCGGCCATCACCACCTCGTGACTGGAGAACCGTCCCAAGGCGCATACGTTATGGCAGGAGCGATATTACGAGGTTCGCCATGTTGCACTTTGATCGACGCCTGTTTCTGGTCTCCACCACTGCGCTCGCCGCCTGCGGCGCCCGCACGGACGCCCAGGGGGCCGAAAGCGGTCAGGACGCCAGCGCGACCGCCGTGGACGCGGATCTGTTTGACGATCCACGCATCACGCCCATGGGCGAAGCGGAGATCGATTTTGGAGCGCAAAGCGAAGACTGGTGGCGCGACCGGCTGAGTGGTGAAGCGTTCCGCGTGCTGCGCGACGAAGGCACTGAGCGCCCCGGAACCAGCCCGCTGAACCGGGAGAGCCGCCGCGGGATTTTCGTCTGCGCGGGCTGTGCCCTGCCGCTGTTCTCTTCGCAGACCAAGTATGAGAGCGGCACGGGCTGGCCGAGCTTCTGGGCGCCGCTGGAGGGCGCGATGGAGACCAAGACCGATTACCGGCTCTGGACCCCGCGCACCGAATACCATTGCACGCGCTGCAAAGGACATCAGGGCCATGTCTTTGAAGACGGGCCGCGTCCCACCGGTCAGCGCTGGTGCAATAACGGCGTCGCGCTGGCCTTCGTCCCGCATCCCAGTGAAGCTTAAAGTCAGGAAATTCCCATGACCGACAATCACCGCCACGCCGTAGACGCCAATGAGCGATACGCCCAGACCTTCGACAAGGGCGGCAAGCCGATCCCGCCGGCCAAGCAGGCCGCGGTGCTCACCTGCATGGATGCGCGCATCATGCCGGCCGAAGCGCTGGGATATGATCTTGGCGACGTGCACGTGATCCGCAACGCCGGCGGCCGGGCCAGCGAAGATGCGATCCGTTCACTGGTGATTTCCTACAAGCTCCTGGGCACGAAGGAATTCTTCGTGATCCACCACACCGATTGCGGCATGGCGCTGTTTGATCAGCCCACCATGGAGCGGCTTCTGGCCTCCAGCCTGAAGACCGCGAGCCCCGGTCCCGACGGCTGGACCGATCCGGGCGGAGACGACGGCTCACCCAAGGGCGCGGACGTGGACTGGCTCACCTTCAAAGACGCCGCCGAGGCGGTGATCGAGGATGTGCGCGCGATCCGCGCCCATCCGCTGGTGCCCGCCGCCATCCCGATCTACGGCTTCATGTACGATGTCGACACCGGGCGCCTGCACGAGATCGAAGCGGCCTCCAAGGCCGGAGCCTAAAGCGCCTGAACAACCATGAAGCGATGGCCGTCCGGGGTCTGGACGGCCATTTCGCGCAAGCCCCAAGGCTCGTCCACCGGGGTCTTGCGAATCATGGCGCCCGCCCGGATAAGCCGCGCGTGGAGCGCGTCGACATTGTCCACGTGCAGAACGGCGAAGTATTGGTGATCTCCAAGCGTCTCGACCGCCGGAGCGTCCGGGCACTCCCCCAGCCGCAGCCGGCATCCGCCCAAGGCCAGAAACGCCCAGCCTGGAAGCTCGAACGTCACCTGAAACCCGATCGCCTCGCGCCACCAGCGCACGGCGGCGTCCAGATCAGGTACGGCGAGCACATGCTCGGTGTAAAGTACGCCGTCAGCCATCTCAGCCTCCTGCCTCGTGTGTTTCATCCTAGCCCGCGACACCGGCGGGGTCTAAGGCCCGTCCATGATGCTTGATCCCGCCCGCTTCATCGCCGCGCACACCCGGATCGGGTCAGCACCGCTGGTTCCTGAACTGCGCTTTCATCTGGCCGTCGACGCGTATGACGTCTGGGAGGACAGCGAGGAGGCGCTGGGCGAACAGGGCTTGCCGCCGCCCTTCTGGGCCTTCGCCTGGGGCGGCGGGCAGGCGCTGGGGCGGTATCTGCTGGATCATCGCGAAATCTCGCAAGGCAAGCAGGTGCTGGATTTCGGCTGCGGCTGCGCCGTCGCCGGAATCGCCGCGGCGAAAGCCGGCGCCGCCCATGTTCTGGGCACCGAAATCGACGCCTTCGCCGTGGCTGCCGCGGAAACGAATGCGGCGCTCAACGGCGTGTCCATGGAGGTCATCAAGGCCGATATCATCGGCGAGGATCGCGGCTGGGATCTGGTGCTGGCCGGCGATGTCTTCTACGAGGCGGGCTCAGGATCGCGCATCGCCAGCTGGCTGCACAGCCTGGCGAAACGCGGCGCGACGGTGCTGATCGGCGATCCGGGGCGCCATTTTCTGCCCCGCGACCGTCTGGAGATCGTCGCCCGTTTTGACGCCGAAACCGACCGCGAGCTGGAAGACAAGGATGTGGCGCTGGCCAAGGTCTGGCGCTTCAAACCCTGACGCCATAGAACGGTGTGTGACGCGGGCCGCGACACTTAGGCGCCGCACAGGTGACAGGGGCGCAGCGCACGCCCTATATCCCTGCCATGACCTTCCGCCCGTTTCCGATCCTCACCGTGTTCACCCTCGCCGCCCTGGTTCTGCTGTTATGGCTGGGAAGCTGGCAATTGGACCGGCGCACTTGGAAACAGGATCTGCTGGCCGATTTCGAGGCGGTGAGCGAGGCCGAACCGGTGACCCTGCCTCAGGGCCTGTGCGACGGCGCGGCCTCGCCGGGGCGCGCCTTTGATCCGGCGGGCTCACGGCCCGGCGAGGCCCGGGTGCGCGTCTACGGGATCGGACCGGAAGGCGGGCCGGGCTGGCGAATCTTCGCGCCGGTTCCGGCGCCGGACTGCGCGCCGGGCGCGGTGCTTCTGGCCGAGATCCGGTTTGAACCGCTGGACACCGCGCGCGCCGGCGCCTCGGGGCTTCCCGCCAGCGCGGCGGCGGTCACTGATCTTCGGTTTGAACGCCCCCTGGGCGAGGGCGTGTTCACTCCGCAAAGCGCTCCGGACGGATTTTACGCCTACGCGCCGGACGCCATGGGCGAGGCGCTCGGACTGGCGCCGGGCGCGCTTTCGTTTGACTGGTGGCTCGCCCGCGACACCGGCGCGGCGCCCGCCTATCTCACCCAGACCCCGCCCGAACGCCATCTGGCCTACGCCATCACCTGGTTCGCCATGGCGCTGGCGCTGATCGCGGTTTACCTGGCGTTCCACGCGCGCGCGGGGCGCCTGACGCTCAATCGCCCCTGACCACCCCTGCCCTCAGCCCTTGCCTCACAGGCCGGGCCGCCGTCTATTAGGTGCGCAAATTGACCGCGGGAGGCCAGGCGGGCCCATGGCGTTGTGGCGCGAAGACACACAGGATCAGGTGCTGTGGGGCGAAGGGATTCGCCTGCGTCACCCGTGTCTGGACGACTATGACGCCTGGGCGAAGCTGCGCTACGCCAGCCGCGCCCATACCGAACCGTTTGAGCCCAGCTGGGCGGAGGACGAGTTGACACGCTCGGCCTTCAAGCGCCGGCTTCGCCGCTATCAAAGCGATGTGGAAGCCGGATCGGGCTATCCCTTCTTCATCTTCCGGGCCAATGATGACGTGCTGGTGGGCGCCTGCAATCTGAACAATGTGCGCCGCGGTGTGCTGCAATCAGCCGATATCGGGTACTGGATCGGCGCGCCCTATGTGCGCAAAGGCCACGCGCGGGCCGCACTGCGCCGGGTCTTGTCCTTCGGGTTCGGACCGCTGCGCCTGAACCGCGTCGAGGCCGCCACGCGTCTGGACAACGAGCCCTCGCGCCAGCTTCTCCTGTCCACCGGCTTCACCCCGGAGGGCCTGGCGCGGCGCTATCTCAAGATCAACGGGCGCTGGCGCGACCATCTCAAATTCGCGATCCTGCGCGACGATCCGATCCGTTGAGATGACCGACTCCCTGTTCACCGCCGCGGCCGGCGCCGCCGGCGCCCTCGCCCTGTCCTATGATCCGCAAGGCGGTCGTCTGACCCTCGCCGGGGATAAGGCGCTCCTGCATCTCCCGGACGCCTGCACCGATCTCCCCGCGCTGAAAACCGCCGTGGCGCCGGGGGATCGCGCGCTTCTCGATGCGCTCGCAGCGGCGACCAAGCTGGATGTGCGCCTGCGCCTGATCGGGACCGACGGCCAGGTGCGCTATGCGCGGCTGGTGGGATCGGGCGAGGCCGGCGTGTGGCGCGGCCTGCTGATCCCGGCCGGAGCCGGCCCCATCGGCGGGCGGGCGCGCATGGATCTTGAAGCCGCCCTTGAAGAGGCGCTCAGCGCTGGCGACGTCGTCGCCTACCACCAGCCCATCGTCTCGCTCTCGACCCGGCGCCTGGCCGGATTCGAGGCGCTGGCCCGCTGGGTCCGCCCGGACGGGGAGATCACCGCGCCCGACGATTTTCTGCCGCTGGCCGCTGAAAAAGGCCTCACTGCGACGCTGGGCCGGGCGGTGCGCCGGGCCGCCGCCGGCGACGCCGCGGCGTGGCGCGAGGGCGCGCGCCTGACCGGCGAGCGCGTCGCCGAGCCGCTCTTCATGGCCGCCAACGCCACCGCCGGCGAGATCTGCACGCCCGGCTTCGCCGACACGCTTCTGGCCATGCTGGAGGAGACCGGCCTGCCGCCCCGCCGCTTCAAGCTGGAGCTGAGCGAGAGCGAGGTGATGCGCGATCCCGATGCGGCGGAGCTTGCGATGAAGGCGATCCGCGCGGCGGGGGTCTCCCTGGCGCTTGATGATTTCGGGACCGGGTATTCGTCCCTGTCGCGCCTGGACCGCTTCCCGTTCGACACCGTGAAGATCGACCAGTATTTCGTACGCGCGGCCCTGGCCGACGCGGCGGCCCGCGCCATCGTCAAAAGCGTCGTCACCATCGCGCGCAGCTATTCCATGACCATCGTGGCCGAGGGCGTGGAGACCGAAACCGCCGCGGCCATGTGCACGGACCTCGGGTGTGATTTCGGCCAGGGCTGGCGTTTTTCGCGGGCGCTGAAGCCTGAGGACGCCGCCACGGCCGTGCGCAGCGGGGTCGAGGATCGCTTTATGCCAGCGGACGCCTGACCTCACGCCGCCATGGCGCAGCCAAGCTTCTGGCAGGCCTTCATGGAGCCCCAGAAGATGCGCAGGCGCTCGAACCCGGCGCGCTGCAGCACGGAGGCTGCGATGGTGGCGCGCTGGCCCGATCCGCACATGACGATCCACTCCCGGTCGGAGTCAAGCGTATCCAGGCGCTCAGGCAGGTCGCCAGCGTAGATATTGATCGCGCCGTCCACATGGCCGGCCTGAAATTCGCGCTCGCTTCGCACATCCAGAATGTTCAGCGCGTCCGGTCCCTCCAGCGCGGCCTTGAACGCCGGCCCGTCGATGGAGTCGATGCGGTCCACCGGATAGCCGGATGTGGCCCAGGCGGTGACGGCGCCGTTGAGATAGCCCTGAACATCGTCAAACCCCATGCGCGACAGCTGCAGCGCGGCGGCGTCGGCCTGCTCGGGGCTCGCCGCGACAAGCCCCAGCGGAGTCTCATAGGGCAGGAGCCAGCCGGCGAAGGCGGGCAGCATGGAGAGCGGCAGCGAAACCGCGCCGGGCGGATGAGCGCCGGCGAAGCTTTCCGCCATCAGCACGTCCACCGCGATCATGCCGTCATTCATGCGCCGGATGAAGGCGTCCGGGTCCAGCGGCTGAATCGGCGCGGGGCGCGGCCCGATCGGCGGGCCGCCGACGGTGTTCAGCGCCTCCATAAGCTGAAAATACGGCGGCGTCTCGTGCTGCTCGCTGGTCTTCATCGCGATGAAGCCCTCACGGTCGGTCTGCAGCGCCGGATTATGGGCGCGCTCATAGCCGATCGTGGTGAAATCGCGCGAGGCCATGTTCTGTCCGCACACCGATCCGGCGCCGTGGGCGGGATACACAATGGTCTGATCGCCCAGCGCCAGAAGCTTGTCGTGGAGGGAGTCGTACAACAGGCCAGCGACCTCTTCGTCCCGGCCGGGATAGAAATCGGTGCGCCCTACATCATTGACGAAGAGTGCGTCGCCGGTGAACACGCCCAGCGGCGTATCCCCGGTCTCCAGATGGCGCAGCACCAGCGACAGGGAGTCCAGGGTATGGCCGGGCGTGTGCAGCACCTCAAGGCTCGCCTGGCCCAGATGCACGCGCTCGCCTTCCGGCGGCGTCTGCGCGTAGGGCACGTCGTAGTCTGAGGTGGGGCCGCGCAGGACTTTCGCATCGGTGCGCCGCGCCAGCCCTTCGGCGCCGGAGACGAAGTCCTCATTGCGGTGCGTCTCGAAGATGAAGGCGATGCGCACGCCGCGTTTGCGCGCCAGATCTTCATAGGCCTGATAATCGCGGCGCGGATCGATCACGGCCGCCTTCTCGCCGTCGCCCACCAGATAGGAAAGATGGGACAGGCCGTCGGTCTTGATAGTGTCGACAAACATGGAAAAACCCTCATGCAAGCTTGCATGAGGGCAACGGGGCGGCGCGGCGTGGTGTTCCGCGGCGCGGCGCCGCGTTCAAACGATCGCCAGAGGCGGCGCGCCGGGATGAGGACGGATCATATCGGTGATCCCCTCACCCCGAAGCGCGCCCCGGTCCGGGCGAAGCGGCCTCGAAGGACGCTTATGCGAGCCTACAGCTTGCTGAGCATGTGCTCGGCGCTGGAGACTTCAAAGCCGCCGGCGTCTTCGATGAAGAGGTGCTCGACGGTCTTGTCGTTGACCACCATGGCGTAGCGCTGGGAGCGCTTGCCCATGCCGAATTTCGAGCCGTCCATCTCAAGACCGACCGCGGCGGCGAAATCGGCGTTGCCGTCGGCCAGCATCATCACCTGGTCTCCGGCCTTCTGGTCTCTGGACCAGGCGTCCATGACGAACACGTCGTTGACCGAGGTGCAGGCGATGCGGTCGACGCCCTTGGCCTTGAGGTCGCCGGCTTTCTCCACAAAGCCGGGCAGGTGGCGCGCCGAGCAGGTGGGCGTGAACGCGCCCGGCACGGCGAACAGCGCCACGCGCTTGCCGCCAAACGCTTCGTCGGTGGAGACCGGCGCGGGGCCGTCCGCGGTCATGGTCATGAAGGTGATGTCCGGCAGCGTATCGCCGACTTTGATGGTCATGGCGGGGGACCTTTCTCTGAAATTGTCAGTCTGCACTTAGACCCGACACCCCCGTGCGGCAAGGCGCAGTGATGACGGCGCGGCACTGGACAGGCCGCGCGTAAGGGCTGAAGCTTGAGCTATGACCCAGCCCGTTTCACAGTCCGGCTATCTGGGCGGAAAGCTTCTGATCGCCAGCCCGCTGATCGCCGACCCGCGCTTTGAGCGTTCGGTGGTGTTTGTCTGCAGCCATGACGATGATCAGGCCATGGGGCTGATCGTGAACCGGCCCATGGGCGGGCTTCACCTTCCCGAACTGCTCGGTCAGCTGGAGGTGGGCGGCGCCGGCAAGGCCGCCGACGAGCCGGTGCTGGACGGCGGCCCGGTGGATCGCGATCGCGGTTTCGTGCTGCACACCCCGGACGCCGGGTGCGGGCCGGGCAGCCTGATCATCGCCGATCGGACCGCGCTGACCGCCACGCGCGAGATACTCGACTGCCTGGTGAGTGAAACGCCGCCGCGCCGCGCGCTGATGGCGCTGGGCTATTCAGGATGGGACGCAGGCCAGCTGGAAGACGAGATCGCCGCCAATGCCTGGCTGGTCGCCGACGCGGATGAAGATCTGTTGTTCAGCGCCGGCCATGACGACAAGTGGGCGCGCGCTCTCGGCCTTCTGGGCGTAACGCCGGAATTTCTCACCGCCGCCAGCGGACACGCCTGAGGGTAATTCAGAGACACACCCGCCCCTCAAGGCACGACGCCCCTAGCCCTTCAGCGTAGAAATCGCCTCTCTTGCGAGCTCGTCGGCGCGCTCGTTTTCGGGGTGGCCGGCATGGCCCTTCACCCACTCCCAGGCGACGTGGTGGCGCTCATTCGCCGCGTCGAGCCGGCGCCACAGATCCTCGTTCTTCACCGGCTTCTTCGCGGCGGTCTTCCAGCCATTCTTCTTCCAGCCATGGATCCATTTGGTGACGCCGTCGCGCACATAGGTGGAATCAGTCACGAGGCGCACCACGCAAGGCCGCTTCAGCGTCTCCAGCGCGACAATGGCGGCCATGAGCTCCATGCGATTATTGGTGGTTTCGCTTTCAGCGCCGGAGAGCTCCTTCTCCTTGCCGCCATATTCCAGGATCGCGCCCCAGCCGCCCGGCCCCGGATTGCCCGAACACGCCCCGTCGGTGTGAATGACGACGGTCTTGGTCATGGCGGCGGGCCCTCGATCGGCTAGCTTGGCTGGACCGGCCAGCGCTGCGCCAGATCCTTCAGGCCGGTTTCGATCAATTCGGCCAGCACGTCCAGATCGATGTCCGCCAGCCGGGTGATGTAAAGGCAGCTCTTGCCCGTGGAATGCTTGCCCAGGCGCGAGAGGACCGCGGTGTAATCGGCGTAGCCCGGCAGGATATAGATGGAGTGCTTCGCCTTGCGCGGCGAAAACCCGGTGGCCAGCATGTCGCCCTCGCGCCCGCTCTCGTAGGTGTAGTGATACCGGCCATAGCCGATCATCGAAGGCCCCCACATCACCGGATTCCACCCCGTGACGCGGCGAAACAGGGCGTCCAGCGTCTTCGCCTCGTCGCGCTTGCGATCAGGCTCGACGGCGCCCAGGAAGGCCTCGACGCTGATATCAGTGGGCTTGGTCTTGTTCTCGGCCATGGCGCCCTCCTCTGCGGGGGAGGATAGCCGGGCGAAGCTCAGCTGTCTTCGCCGCCGGGCCGATCACCGGGGCGATCATCCTCGTCCAGCCGGGCTTCACGGGCCTTGTTTTGATATTGCAGCGCGAAGAGCACGCCCTTGAAGGGCCGTAAGAGCGCCGCGATCAGAAGGCCGCAGAGCGGGAACCAGAGGGCGATGTGCACCCAGATGGGCGGCGTGTAGGCGACCTCCACCACCAGCACCAGCGGGATCACGATAAAGCCCACCGCGAACATGATAAAGACGGCCGGGCCGTCGCCGGCATCCTCGCCTCTGAAATCGGCGCCGCAGGCCGGGCACTGATCGGTGATTTTAAGGTAGCCGGAAAACAAACGCCCGCCTCCGCAGGCCGGGCAGCGCCCGGTGAGTCCTGCGGAGACGGGGTTTGGTTTGTCGGTCAAAGCGTCCGTGTGCGCCCGACTATGTCCCGAGACCCTGGAAGGCCACGTAGACGAACACGAACAGGAACAGCCAGACCACATCCACGAAGTGCCAGTACCAGGCCGCCGCTTCAAAGCCGAAATGTTTCTCGCTGGTCCAGTGGCCGGCCAGAAGGCGCAAAAGGCAGATCGCCAGGAAGATCGTCCCGATCACCACGTGGGCGCCGTGGAAGCCCGTCGCCATGAAGAAGGACGAGCCATAGAGATTGCCGGCAAAGTCGAAATGGGCGTGGGAGTACTCATAGATCTGCATCGCGGTGAAGCAGAGGCCCAGGACGACCGTGAACAACAGGCCCAGCTTGGCGCCTTTGCGGTCGCCGTGCTGCAGCGCGTGGTGCGCCCAGGTCACCGTGGTGCCCGAAAGCAGAAGGATCAGCGTGTTGATCAGCGGCAGGTGGAAGGGATCAAACGTCTCCACGCCCGGCACGCCGTCGGCCCAGCCGGAGAAGTCCACGCCGATCGCCGGCCCGTACCATTCCGGTCCGGCGCGCACGCCATGGAAGATCGCCATTTCGAAGAAGATCCAGAACCACGCCGCGAAGAACATGATCTCGGACACGATGAAAAGGATCATGCCGTAGCGCAGGCCCAGATCCACCACCGGAGTGTGATCGCCCTGACGGCTTTCCTTGATGACGTCCGACCACCAGCCGAACATCACATAGAGCACCAGCCCGATGCCCAGCAGCAGGATCCAGGGCGCGCCCTTGGCCATGAAGAAATAGGCCCAGCTCGCTTCATCGAAGACGAGACCCTTCATGAACACCACGAGGCCGAAGCACAGGGTGAAGGCGCCAAGCGAGGCCACGAAGGGCCACGGGCTCGGCTCGACGAGATGGTAGTCGTGTTTGACGGCGCCGCCGGCCATGAATCGTCTCCTGCCAGTCTTCTCGGTTTTGACCAGGTCGGGCGCGTGTATAGCCCCGCCGCCACCGGCCATCAATTGCGTAGCGCGCCTTAAGGCAGGCGCGCGCGGTTATGACGCTTCCGCGCCCTCTTGCCGGGCGCGGGCGGTGTCATAGACACCCTCCTCGCCTGCGGTGAAGAAGGTGTAGGACAGCGTGACCGTTCGGACGTCGTCCAGCCGCTCTTCCTGGTCCATCAACGGATCAACGAAGAAGATCACCGGCATATCCATCGATTCGCCCGGCTGAAGCGTCTGCTCGTTGAAGCAGAAGCACTCCAGCTTGGAAAAGTACGGCCCCATCTTGAACGGCGTGACATTGTAGCTGGCCACGCCCGTGACCGGCCTGTCGGTGGTGTTGGTGGCGCGGTAGAAGGCCAGCGCCGTCTCGCCCACGCGCACGGTCATTTCGCGCTGCAGAGGCTGAAACGTCCAGGGAAAATCGCGATTGACCGAAGCGTCAAAGCGCACGGTCACTTCGCGGTCGAGAATCTGGCCCGGATCATACTGGGCGATCCGCGTCGTGCCGCCATAGCCCGTAACGCGGCAGAACAGATCGTAGAGGGGCACGGCGGCGTAGGCCATGCCCACCATCCCGGCCACCACCACGGCGCACGCCGCGACGACCTTCATGTTGCGGTCCAGCGCGCTCAGCCAGCCAACGATCATCTCAGGCTCCCGTATTATAATTGGACGACATACGCACCACGGTGACCAGGAAGATCAGGACGATGAAGCCCACCAGCCCGATCGCGATCGCCATGTTGCGGCGCTTGCGGGCGGCTTCTTCTTCCGGCGTCAGCTTGACCGTCTCGATGATCCGGCCGTGGGCGTCGCGCAGCTTGTCGTCGCGCAACGGATCCCCGCCGGGGGCGGGCGGCTCGTCGCTCATGGTTTCGCGGGTCATCATCGCTCCTTAAAGCAGCTGTCCCAGTGCGATATGCGCCCCGGCGCCGTGCTCGGCCAGGAGTGCGGCGAAAAGCAGCGACAGGTGAGCGATGGAGTAGGCGAACAGGTCGCGCGCCGCCTTGTCACCGGCGCGCACGGCGTAAAGCTCGTCCTCGGCGCCCGGCACATCGCCGGCGCGCGAGCTGAGCACGCGCAGCGCCAGGACTGCGAACAGCAAACCGCCAAAGCCGGCCGCAAGCGCATATACGAGACCGCCAAGCCCGGTGATCACCGGCCCGGCCGTCGCGGCCAGATAGAGCGCAGTGTACACCACGATCTGGACGCGGGTGGATTTGGCGCCCTTGGCCACCGGCATCATCGGCACGGCCGCGGCGGCGTAGTCGCCGGACTTGTAAAGCGCCAGCGCCCAGGAATGGGGAGGCGTCCACAAGAAGATGATGGCGAACAAAATCAGCGCGTCCACGCTCACCGTGCCCGTGGCGGCGGCCCAGCCGATCATCGGCGGAAACGCGCCGGCGGCGCCGCCGATGACGATATTCTGCGGCGTCGAGCGCTTCAGCCACATCGTGTAGATCACGGCGTAAAAGAAGATCGAGAACGCCAACAGCCCGGCGGCGACGTAATTGGTGATCAGCGCCAGGACCAGCACCGAACCCAGGCTCAGCACGCCCGAGAAGATATAGGCCTCCTCCGCCGGAACGCGCCCGGTGGGCACGGGCCGGCGGCGGGTACGCTTCATCACCGCGTCGATGTCGGCGTCATAGGCCATGTTGAACGCGCCCGCAGCGCCGGCGCCGACGGCGATGGCGAAAATCGCGATGGCGGCGGCAAGCGGATTCATTCCGCCCGGCGCAGCGACAAGGCCGGCCAGCGCAGTGAACACCACCAGCGACATCACGCGCGGCTTCATCAGGTCGAAGTAAGCCCCCGGCCCGGAAAGGGAAGACAGTTCGGCGTTCGGGGCGCCGTCGCTCGTCGCGCGCATGGTTTCCCCTATTCCTTCTTGGCTTTGACAAGCGTTTGCGGCCGCTTTCGCTGAGCCTCGGAGAACAGCGAATAGGTCTGGTTCACATACGCCGAAACGTCCGCAATGCTGTTCACGTAATCATCAAGTTCTTTGGTTTGTTCCTGCTCCACCAGCCGGACGCGGGCCGATGGGTTTTCGGTTTCAAACCGGACGTAGAACCAGGGTTCGCCGCGCTTGAGCGTCAGCGGCTTGGAAATATCATACCACTCAAAGGCCCAGCTTAAGGGGCGCGGCCAGATATGGATGGGATAGCGCCCGCCCATCTGAACGCCCGGCCGCGGCTCCGGGAAGCAGTGAAGATACGGCGCCGTCTGAACGACGAAGCACGGCTCGTCGGCCACGAACGTATAGGGCGTTATGAACTGAATGAGCGGCCTGTCCGGATGGCGCCATTCGTTCTGGGGGCCCAGCATGAGCATGCTGCCCAGCGCGCTTTCGCGTAACGCCGATTTCTCACCGTTCGCATCCTTCAGCGCAAGCGTGCCGTCGGCCTGCCGTTCAAAATGCAGGGTCACGTCCACCGGCGAGGGGATCACGAAATGGCGACGGTCGAAGTCAATCGCGGCGGGGCAATGCTGGATGGACTTTGAGGAGGAGGGTTTGGGGTCGTTTCGCGAAAACAGTTTTGGCGGCGAAAAGATGACGGATGTCTTCGGCGCGCGCAGCATCCAGCTGACAGTCACGGTCCGCTTCTTCCCACGCGCGGATTCCGCACTGAGCGATTCCTGTTCGTCGGCGAAATACTCGTCCCAATCCATCAGGATACCATTCCTTGTTCGCCGCCGGGCGGCGATCACACACGCGGGTCAAACGGCCCGATTTGCGCACGAGGCGACGCAGCTTTTGCGGCGCCGCTCCGGGCGATGTCCGTGCAGGGTCCAATCGTAACCGACCCTGAACTCCAGTCTTCGTCAGCCTACTTGATTTTCGGCAGCTCGTTGAACTGGTGGAAGGGCGGCGGAGAGGACAGGGTCCACTCCAGCGTGGTGGCGCCTTCGCCCCAGGGGTTGGCTTCCGCCGGACGACGGCGCATGGCCGCCTCGATCAGGAGCGCGAAGAACACAAGCATGCCCGCCGCCATGATCAGATACCCGTAGGAGCTGACCATGTTCCAGAACGCGAAGCCGTCGGGATAGTCGACATAGCGACGCGGCATGCCGGCCAGGCCCAGGAAGTGCTGCGGGAAGAAGATCACGTTGGCGCCGACGAAGAACAGCCAGAACTGGATGCGGGCCAGTATGGAGCTGTACTTCACGCCGAAGATCTTCTCGAACCAGTAGTAGAACCCGGCGAAGATCGAGAACACCGCGCCAAGGCTCAGCACGTAGTGGAAGTGAGCCACCACGTAATAGGTGTCGTGCAAGCTCTGGTCGACGCCGGCGTTGGCCAGCACCACGCCGGTCACTCCGCCGACGGTGAACAGGAAGATGAAGCCGATCGCCCACAGCATCGGGGTGCGGAAGGTGATCGAACCGCCCCACATCGTCGCGATCCACGAGAAGATCTTGATGCCGGTGGGCACCGCAATGATCATCGTCGCGGCCACGAAATAGGCCTTCAGGTTCACGTTCATGCCCACGGTGTACATGTGGTGCGCCCACACCAGGAAGCCGATGAAGCCGATCGCGACCATGGCGTAGGCCATGCCCAGATAGCCGAACACGGGCTTCTTGGAGAAGGTGGACACGATGTGGCTGATCATGCCGAAGCCGGGCAGGATCAGGATGTACACTTCAGGGTGACCGAAGAACCAGAACAAGTGCTGGTACATCACCGGATCGCCACCGCCGGCGGGATCAAAGAACGTCGTCCCGAAATTGCGGTCGGTGAGCAGCATGGTGAGCGCGCCCGCGAGAACCGGCACGGCCAGCAGCAGCAGGAACACCGTCACCAGGATCGACCACACGAACAGCGGCATCTTGTGCAGGGTCATGCCCGGCGCGCGCATGTTGAAGATCGTCGTGATGAAGTTGATCGCGCCCAGGATCGAGCTGATGCCTGCGATGTGGAGGGCGAAGATCACCAGATCGAAGGCAGGCCCGTTATGGCCGGTGGTGGACAGGGGCGGATACATCACCCAGCCGCCGCCGAAGCCGTTGTCCCCGCCGGCGCCCGGCACGAACATCGAGATCAGGATCAGCAGGAAGGAGAAGGGCAGCAGCCAGAACGAGATGTTGTTCATGCGCGGGAACGCCATGTCCGGCGCGCCGATCATGAGCGGCACCATCCAGTTGCCGAACCCGCCGATCATGGCGGGCATGACCATGAAGAAGATCATGATCAGGCCGTGCATGGACGTGATGACGTTATAGTTATGCTCGTTGCCCCAGAATCCGTTGTTGAAGACCTGAAGACCCGGCTCGGCCAGCTCCCAGCGGATCAGGCCGGACATGGCGCCGCCGATCACCCCCGCGATGATCGCGAAGATGAGGTACATCGTGCCGATGTCCTTGTGGTTGGTCGAATAGACCCAACGCTTCCAATCCCACATGCTGGGCGTGTGGTCGTCGTGATGGTGCGTCGCACTGGCGTCCGTCATCATCGCACTCCTTACTGGGCGGAGGCTACGCGGGTTTCGCCGCGCAGCGCGTCATAATGGGCCACGAGAACGCGGGGCGCCTCGTAGGGGTCTTCATTGGCGGCTTCGATCCAGGCGTCGAACACGTCCTGGGGCACAACGTGCACCTCAATGGGCATGAACGCGTGGCGCAAGCCGCAAAGTTCCGAACACTGGCCGTAGAACACGCCGGGCTCGTCGACGACGAACCAGGTTTCGTTCAGGCGTCCGGGAATGGCGTCCATCTTGATCCCGAAGGCGGGCATGGCCCAGTTGTGGATCACGTCGGAGGCGGTGACCTCCATGCGCACCGTGGCGCCGACCGGAACCACCATGGGCAGATCGGTCGTCAGATTACGATGCGCCTCCATGGGCCAGCCCGCGACGTCCTCGTCGGTGATCATGTTGGCCACGTACTGAAAGTCGCCGTGGTCGGGATACTCGTAGGTCCAGTTCCACTGATTGCCGGTCGTCTTGATCGTGAAGTCGGCTTCCGGGATCACGTCTTGATAGTACAGCAAGCGGAAGCTCGGGATCGCGATGATCACCAGGATCAGGATCGGGGCCGCCGTCCAGACGATCTCCACCAGCGTGTTGTGGCTCGTCTTGCCGGCGGTGGGGTTGGCCTTGCGATTGAAGCGGATCATCACATAGACCAGAAGGCCCAGCACCAGCAGGGTGATGGCGGTGATGATGATCAACAGCTCGGTATGAAAGCTGTGGATGATTTCCATGACCGGCGTTGCGGCCGGCTGGAAGCCCAGCTGCCCGTCCACCGCAATGCCGGCGGGCGTCGCCGCCGCAGCGGCGGCGGTGAACATACAAAACATGGCGCCGATGGCGCCGAGAGCGGCCGTAACACGCATGGCTCCCCCGAGGGACTAGAGATGATTTCGCAGCCGGGCGAACATGCCGCCCTGCTTGGAACGTGGCGGAATATAGGCCCCGGCCGGCTGGCTGTCAGGGCGATATAAGCGCCTTTTTGTCGCAAGGCCCGATGTTTTTTCATCTGGTGAAGAACATGGCCAGCACAGACGCTGTTGGCCTCACGCACAAGGATTTGGTAATGTTTTCCTCATGCTGCGCCACAAGGAGGGGTCCATGGCCGACAAGAGCGACGAAAACGCAATCCAGAACAGGGTTTTGGGCAAGGCGCTTCGCGGCGGCCTGTGCGGGTTCGGGGCGGCCCTGGCCTTCTCCGGGGCCGCATTTCTTGCGTTCAACGCCAAAGCCCAGGGGCAGGCGCCCGTGGAGCGCCCGGCCCTGGTTTCCGCCCTTGAAGAGTGCAAATCGGGAGCCCGTGAAAGTGCGCTCACCGCCCGGGCGCTGGGCGCCTGTGACCTTCTCATGCGCAGCCCGGAGCTCGACGCGGCCATGCGGGCGCGCGTGCTGATCAATCGCGGGCTGATCGCCCATCGCCGCGGCCAGGCGGGCCCCGCCCGCGACGATCTTGAACAGGCTGTCCAGCTCGCGCCCGATCTGGCGCCCGCCTGGCTGAACCTGTCGGCCATGCGCATCAAGGCCGGCGACGCGTCGGGCGCCGTCGACGCGGCGCGGCGCGCCGAATCGCTGGGCGCGAACCGCGCGCAGTCTCTGTTCAACGAGGCCGTCGCGCTGGAGACTCTCGGCCGGTATGACGCCGCCTATGACGCCTATGTGGCCGCCGCCGGCGCCGCGCCGGACAACGCGACCCTGCAGGCCCAGCCGGCGCGCTTCCGCCGCCATCAGCCGGGATAATCCGCCCGCTCCCACCCGGCCCATGCCCGGTCGAACGATTATCCTTGCACACTCCACACCGCGCCGCCGCGCGATGATCACACACGCCCTGCTCGCATCGCGCCGGCTTAGCCTCTATGTGTAGAGGCACGCTGATTTGACCGTCTGGAGCCGCCATGACCGCCGACCCCTTCGCCAGTTTCGATTTTGACGCCGAGGACGCGGCCCGCGTGCTGGAGTCCTCGCTGTCCGGGGCCGATGACGGCGAGCTGTTTCTGGAGACCAGCACCAGCGAGAGCCTCGCCTTTGATGACGGGCGTCTGAAGGTCGCCAGTTTCGACGCCGAACGCGGTTTCGGCCTGCGCGGCGTATTCGGCGAGCGCACCGGCTTCGCCCACAGCTCCGATCCCACCCTGGCCGCGCTGACGCGCGCGGGCGAGACCGCTTCGGCCGCCCGCAAGGGCTCCGACGCCGTGATGGCGCCGCCGCCTGCGCGCACCAACCGGCATCTCTATGAAGACATCGACGTGATCGGCGCGCCGGGCTTTGAGGCCAAGGCGGCGCTCTTGGCCGAGATCGACGCCTATCTGCGCGCCAAGGATCCAGAAGTGGTGCAGGTGAGCGCCTCGCTGGCCGGATCGCGGCGGGTGATCGGCATCGTGCGCGCCGGCGGCGACGTGCGCGCGGACGTGCGCCCGCTGGTGCGCCTGAACATCGCCGTCACCTGCGAGCGCAAGGGCCGCCGCGAGACCGGCTCGGCCGGCGCCGGCGGGCGGGCGGAGTTCTCCCGCTGGCTGGACCCGGAAAACTGGAAGAACATGGCCGACGAGGCGCTGCGCGTCGCCAAGGTCAATCTTGAAGCCGTCGACGCCCCGGCTGGCGAATGGGATCTGGTGCTCGGCCCGGGCTGGCCGGCCATCCTCCTGCACGAAGCCATCGGACACGGCCTGGAAGGCGATTTCAACCGCAAGGGCACCAGCGCCTTCGCCGGCCGCATCGGCGAGCAGGTCGCCTCCAAGGGCGTCACCGTCGTGGACGACGGCGCCATCGACCAGCGCCGCGGCTCGCTCTCCTTTGATGACGAAGGCACCCCCACCGGACGCACAGTCCTGATCGAGGACGGGGTCCTCGTCGGCTACATGCAGGACCGCCAGAACGCCCGCCTGATGGGCATGGAGCCCACCGGCAACGGCCGGCGCGAAAGCTACGCCCATCCCACCATGCCGCGCATGACCAACACAATCATGGAAGCCGGCGATCACGATCCCAAAGAGATCCTGGAGAGCCTGGACGACGGCATCTACGCCGTGAATTTCGGCGGCGGCCAGGTGGACATCACGTCCGGCAAGTTCGTGTTTCGCTGCACCGAGGCTTATCGCGTGCGCGGCGGCAAGGTGCAGGAGCCCATCAAGGGCGCCACGCTGATCGGCGACGGCCCCACCGCGCTGACCAAGATCTCCATGATCGGCAATGACATGAAGATGGATCCGGGCGTCGGCACATGCGGCAAGGGCGGACAGGGCGTGCCCGTGGGCGTCGGCCAGCCCACCCTGAAGATCAAGGGACTCACCGTGGGCGGGACGGGCTAGCGACCAGCCAACCCTTGGCGGCGCCGTCCAGCGCCGGCTTCGCAGCCGCACCATCACAGGCTCGTGATGATTGTTACTGAGGTTAAATCCCTATTCACGACGCGTGTCCCTATCTTGGCGCGTCACGAGAATACAGACTTGCTTCATAGCCTTGCTGAGCGCGGCCGTCTGCGCCGCCACGTTCAGCCTTCCCGCCTTCGCCGAGACTGACGCCGCCGCCACTGACGCCGCCAGCCAGGAGGCGCGCAGCGCGGGCGAGGATGATGTCCTCGTGTTCGAGCCGGCCTTCTTCGCCGATTACAATCCCCAGACCGCCGCCGACATGGTCGCGCGCGTGCCCGGCTTCTCCATCTCCAATGGGGGCGGCGGACGCGGGCTCGCGGGCGGGCTCGGCAATGTACTGATCGACGGGCGCCGGCCCAGCTCCAAGAACGGCGTGAGCGCGCTTCTGTCGCGCCTGCCGTCTGACACGGTGGAACGGGTCGAGCTGATCCGCTCGCCGATCCCCGGCGTCGACATGGCCGGCCAGGACCAGGTGGTGAATATCATCACCAACCGCACCGGTGGCTGGTCGGGCGCCTGGCGCGGGCGCGCGGCGCTGTTTGAAGGCGGCCGCGTCGTCCCCTCCGGCGAGGTGAGCGCCACGCGGGCGACTCACCAGACCACGCTGACGCTCGGGCTCGACCTGTCCGCGCACGCCGACGGCGATGACCAGGAGCGGGTCGTACGGCGCGTGAATTTCACCCCCCTCACGGCCGAGCGCGAGCGCTCCCAGAACCGGTTTGACGATCTCACCGCCTCGATGGCCTACGCCCGCGAGTTCGACGCAGGTCACGCCTTGCGGATCGATGCGCGCGCCTGGGCCTGGGGCCATGGATTCAAGCGCCATGGCGGCGTGCAGACAATGGCTGGCGCGCCACTCAGCTCCGCGTTCGGCTCTGGCGAAACCGCGGCCACCGGGGGCGAGGCCACAGTGGACTTCGACTACGCCCTCCCCGGCGCCTGGTCGCTGAAGCTCACCGCCCTGCAGCGCCTCACCGAAGAAAGCGGCGAAGAAGTCTATGACGATTTTGATCCGGACGGGCGGTTCACCGGCCGCCTGACCCTCATCGACGCCGAAACCGCCGGGGAGAGCATCCTGCGGCTGGAAACCCGCAAGGCCGAAGGGCGGACCCACGCCACCACGCTGGCGGTGGAAGGCGCCTACAACTTCCTTGAGGGCGCGTTCGATCTCTTTGACGGCGAAGACCTCGTACCCATCAACGTGCCGGTGAGCGATACGAAGGTCGAGGAGCACCGGGTCGACGTCTCGGCCCAGCGCATCTGGCGCCCTCACCCGGCCTGGACCTTTGAAGGGGTGCTGGGGATGGAGATGTCGCGCCTGACCCAGAGCGGCGACGCGCAGAAGGAGCGCAGCTTCGCCTTCGTCAAACCCGAGATCACCGTCAGCTGGACGCCGAACGCCCGCGATCAGCTGCGCCTGTCGGCGCAGCGCTTCGTCGGTCAGCTCTCCTTTGGCGACTTCATCTCCTCCATCAACGTCAATGACGACACCAGCCAGCAGGGCAATCCCGATCTGGAACCCGAGCGCACCTGGCGGCTGCAGGCCGACTGGGAGCGTCGCTTCGCCGAAGAAGGGTCGTTCACCCTGATCGCGCGCCATGAATGGGTGGAGGCGGTCTCCGGGCTGGTCCCGCTCGCGGGCCGGTTCGACGCTCCGGGCAATCTGGGCGACGGGCGGCGCTGGCGCCTGCAGGCCGACCTCACCACGCCGCTGGACGCGCTGGGCGTATCCGGGGGCGTGCTTTCAGGCTCAGCCATGGTGCGCGAGACCCGCGTCAACGACCCGGTCACCGGCGCGGAGCGGCGCTTTCGCGGCGATGAAGACTGGCGCGCCAGCATCGATTTTCGCCAGGACCTGCCCGACGCCGGGCTCGCCTGGGGGTTCGACTATTCGGTTCAGGGCGAGGAAGATTTCTACCGGCTGGACCAGTTTGAGCGGATCACGCCGGCGCGCGGAGATCTGGACCTATTCGCCGAGACCCGCAGGCTGGCGGGGCTGACGTCGCGCGTAGGCGTCGACCTCAATCTCGGCCGGCAGGACCGCACGCGCTATGTATTCTCCGGTCCGCGCGATTCCGGCGGCGTCCTTGAGATCGAAACGCGCACGGTGGACTATGATGGTCAGGTCTATTTCGAACTGAGCGGCGTATTCTGATGCACGCCTTTAAGGGAGGTGTTTGAAACCATGTTCGTCGTCGCAGCCCTTCTGGCGCTCAGCCTGCAGGCCGAACCGTCGACCACCGTGCTTGGACGCGCCGTGGACGGCCGGCTTTCCATCGAGGTGATGATCGAGGGGCGCGGACCGTGGCCCTTCATCCTGGACACCGGCGCCAGCCACACCGCCATCGCACAGCCGCTGGCGGTGGAGTTCGGATTTGAACCCAGCGGCGTTCTTCATGACGTGCAAACCCTCACCGAAGAGATCCGCGCCGAGCGGATTAGGCTGGCTGAGGTTCGCGCCGGCGGCATCACCTCCACTCAGATCGACGCCGTGGTGGTGGAGTCGCCCACTGACCTTGAACTCAACTTTTTCGGCCTGCTGGGCAATGACATGTTTGCCGGACAAACGGTGGCCATCGACGTGGCGCGCGCCCGGCTGACCCTGGACGCACCGGCGCCCGCCCATGACGACGCGCGCCTTTATCATGACGGCAACGTGCCGGTGGGTGAAATCAAGCTGCACCGCATCCGAACGCCGGTTCGCGTCCTGATCGATACCGGCTCGGCAGGCACGATCATCAATTCACGCCTTGCCCGACGGCTGCGCCCGGACGGGCCGACGCTTCGCTTTGACGTCATGGGGGCGACCCGGCTCGCCCGCCGGGAGGAGGACGTACAAGCGGTGCGCATCCCCAGCTTTCGCATTGGTGGCGTGTGCGGGCCTGGCGTTGTGGCCGTCAACGCCAACGTGGACGTGTTCCGCGCCATGGGCTGGGCCGGCGAACCGGCGATGATCCTGGGCATGGATGCGCTGGCCGGCGCTGTGCTCACGATGGATCACAACACCGGCGTGGTGGAGATCAGCATGGCGGACGGCGAACGCTGCGGCCGCTGAAATGAAAACGGCGCACCGGACCCGGCGCGCCGCTCTCCTGCTCTATCAACCGCCCCCGTCAGGGCGCGTCGCTGTTGCGGTCCATGGACGGGCCGCCGGCTTCGGTCTCGGTGGGGTGCGGCGTCATCTCCTTGGCCGCATCGCCCATCATGCGCTTGATGACCGGGCTGATGATCAGCATGCCGACCGCGATCGCCATGGCGATGAGACCCACCTGGGAATACACCTCGGAATAACCGGCCAGCGCCGCCTCCCGGTCGGTGATCTGGCCGCCGATCGTCTCCGCCCCGGTATAGGAGGCGATGACGCCGGAGAGATAGTTCGACAGTCCCGAGAACAGGAACCAGGCGCCCATGGTCATGCCGACCACCCGCGCCGGCGCCAGCTTGGTCACAGCCGACAGGCCCACCGGAGAGAGCATCAGCTCACCCATGGTGTGGATCCAGTAGATCGCGAAGATGAAGTAGACCGGCACCAGCGCCGAACCGGAGAGCTGGATCCCGCCGACAAGCACGTAGAAGCCGAGCCCGGCCATGAAGACGCCGAGAGCGAACTTCACCGGCGTGGACGGGTTCCAGCGGCGCTTGGCCAGGAACACCCACAGCCATGCCAGGATCGGCGCGAAGATGATGATGAAGCCGGCGTTGAGCGACTGGAACACCGGCGCCGGCACGCGCACGCCGAACATGGTCCGGTCCACGAAGCTGTCGGTGAACAGGTTGAGCGAGGAGCCCGCCTGTTCAAACAGCGCCCAGAACGGGATCTGCGCCAGGATGAAATAGGTCGCCGCCAGCATCTGGCCCCGCTCCTGGCCCTTGGTGCGCAGCACCGCGAAGCCGATCAGGAAGGTCAGCATGATCAGACCGATCGGGCCCAGCACGCCGCCGGAATATTGCGGGTTCATCACCGCCAGGATCGACACGCCGACAATGGCGAGACCGGCCATGTAGCAGGCCATTTCCACATTAATCGGCCCGAGCACTTTTTCCTTCAGCTTGGCGGGGTTGGGCGGCTCTGCCTTGCCCTCCAGCCAGTGCTGGAAGAACAGGAAGGTGAGCAAGCCCACAAACATCCCCACGCCGGCCAGCCCGAACCCCCAGGCCCAGCCATACACAAACCCGATAATCCCCACCGAGATCGACGCCAGGAAGGAGCCCAGATTGATGCCCATGTAAAACAGGGTGAAGCCGGAATCGCGGCGCGGATCGCCCAGATCGTAGAGCTCGCCCACGATCGTGGAGATGTTGGCTTTCAGGAACCCCACCCCGGCAATGATCAGCGCCAGGGCGAGATAGAGGATGTTCACAAACAGCGCCTGCTTCTCGATGCGGCGCTCCACCTCATCCATGAGGACGGTGGCGGGAAGACCGACCGCCGCCGGGTCCTCGACGATCATCTCGCGGCCCTGCTCGGCGAAGGTCACCACCGAAACGCCGGCCTCATTGCGCACGGTCAGGTCGGCGTCCCCGCCCCGCCCGTCGAGCTCCAGCACGTATTCAGACCCCTCATAGGTCATGATCTCCTGGGAGCCGGCGCCCTCGAACGCCATCATGCCGTGGCCGAGCACAAGCAAAATCGCCCCGTAGGTCACCGCCTTTCGCTGACCCAGATAGCGGTCGGCCAGCGTGCCCCCGACAATGGTCATCACATAGACCAGCGCCACATAGGTGCCGTAGATCAGACCGGCTTCTTCCTGGCCGAACAGGAAGTGCTGGGTGAGATAGAAGATCAGAAGGCCGCGCATCCCGTAATAGGAAAAGCGCTCCCACATCTCGGTGAGGAACAGGATGGCCAGCCCCTTGGGGTGGCCGAAAAAGCTGGTGTCTCGAAGTCCGGACGGTGTCGCAGCCCCGGCGTTGGTCTCGCTCACGATAAAACCCCAATCAGTAAACGGAAATCACGCGCAAGGTCGCACTTTGCGCAAAGCGTCACAAGACACGCGGCGCAGAGCCTCAAGAAACCCCGGCGGAGCGGCTCCGCCGGGGTTTCTGGTTTGGCCGTAAAAGGAACGTCCACCGCTTGAATTTCTGGAACTTCACCCGCTTCGCCTCACCCCGGCGGCGTCAACCACACAGGCAGCCGGCCTTCTGCGGCGAGCGAACCCAGCGTGATCCCCAACGTGTTGTTGGTCGCGTGGGCGATAATGGCTGGCCAGAGCGAGCCCGAGGCCCGAAAGATGAAGATCAGGGCCAGCGCCATGAACGCAGCGTTGATCGCCTGTGGCGGCAGAATATGCATCACCCCGAACATCACAGAGCTCATGATCGCGGCGAGCCAGAGAGGGCGATGCCCGGCCATCCATTGAAACAGAAAGCCGCGAAAGAAGACCTCCTCCACAAGCGGCGTGATCGCGAGCGTCATAACCAGAAAGCCCGCGCGTATTGCCCAGTGCCCGGCGTCACCGAACGCGAATGCGGCGCCGGTGAACCCGCTCCAGCCTGGCATCAGGGCGATCATCGATTTGGTGATCAGAACACCAGTGGGAACAAGCAGAAATCCCAGACACAGCCCGGCCAGGAGCCAGACCGGCCGGGCAGCCACAAAGCCAAGCGACGCCCAGCCCCGCTCGCGCCCGCGTACAAGAAGGAGCCAGACCGCGATCATCAGGGCGAGGGCCTTGAGGCACTGGCTGGTCAGCAGCAAGGCGGCGGGCAGTCGATCCTGCACTCCCAAATAGGCCTCGATACCGATTGTGTGCGCAACGATCTGCATGTGGGCGACGCTGAAGGCGGCGAACAGGCCGGCGCCGGTCACGATGACGCCGGCGCCGGTCCAGAACCTCCACCCGGAGGCGCGAGTAGGTATCGTCATGGCCGATCTCTCCAATAGGTTATGGAGACATTGAGCCTAAGCCCCGTCCGGGTGACCATCGACAGATGTTGAGACGATGTGGATCGACACATGTCGATCCCGCCGGCTCGCCGCGATTCTACGACCGCGCGAGCGCGGCGGCCTGAGTCCGCCGGGTCACGCCCAGCTTGGCGAACAGGGTGCTGTTATAGGTGCGCACCGTGGACGGAGAGAGGTTGAGCCGGCGGGCGATTTCCTTGTCCGGAAGGCCCACGGCAATGAGGCGCAACAACTCTTGCTCACGCAGGGTCAGCGGCTCCAGAGTTTCAAGCCTTGAAACATCGAAACCGGCCGACGGGGCCGCCTGGGCTGTCTTCACGTCAAGGCCAAGCACAGCTTTCGAGCGCGGCGCATAGCGAAGCACCACGGCCGGGTTCACTCCGGGGCTTGCGCCCACCCTGCGAATATCGGCCTGGCGAACGCCAAAGCGCGCTCCAGCGATGTGGAGATAGTGCCGGTTCGGCGCGAACAGGCCGGGGGCTTTTTCAGAGCTGGCGGCGGCGGGGCCCTCAAGGGTCTCACGCTCGCCTGATCTCAGGTCCTGGAGCCCTCTCCAGAGCTGCAAGGGTGAGGCGCGCAACATCCAGACCCAGGCAAGGCACAGGACCGGTAAAACCACCCACGGCCCTGACCCGGCGTCGCTTCCAAGTGTCAGCATCGCCACAGCGCTTGCCATGACGCCGGCCAGGGCGGCCAGAAGCACCGATGCGCGCACGCCTTGCCCGACCAGCCAGGTCTTAAGTCGTGCGCGCTCGGGGTTCGTCATTACCGCTCGAATTTCTGGAACTTCACCCGCTTGGGCACCAGGGCGTCGTCGCCCAGGCGGCGTTTTTTATCCGCGAGATAGTCGGTGAAGCCGCCTTCGAACCATTCCACATGGCTGTCGCCTTCAAAGGCCAGGATGTGGGTGGCGATGCGGTCCAGGAAGAAGCGGTCGTGGGAGATCACCACCGCGCAGCCCGGATAGGTTTCAAGCGCGCTTTCCAGCGCCGAGAGCGTCTCCACGTCCAGATCGTTGGTCGGTTCGTCGAGGAGGAGCAGATTGCCGCCCTCCTTGAGCATCTTGGCCAGGTGCACGCGGTTGCGCTCACCACCGGACAGGAGCCCGACTTTCT
>Ga0307933_1000097_pt1 | contig 79054 bp, 72 predicted proteins | sample OrgLakmetageno88_FD_201811 | JGI IMG/M metagenome (GOLD analysis project Ga0307933, IMG submission 201811) | Saline water microbial communities from Organic Lake, Antarctica - #88 | ecosystem: Environmental > Aquatic > Non-marine Saline and Alkaline > Saline | place: Antarctica: Organic Lake...
GGAGACAAGAAACCGCAGAAAACTTCGTCAACGCGAGAGCCATGCGGGCAAATCGCCAATGGAATCTATACTGGCAGGCTCAAGGCATTGCAGCATAATATTACCTCGTCCTAAAAATTGCACCCGATAAAGCATACTCTACGGAAATCGCCTCAACGATTTCTTTGAGGGCAAAAAAAGGGTCGAACGTAGAATATAACGTAAAGCGTGATCATGGAGTTGAGGCGGAGCCGTAACGGAATTGATCACTGCGACTGGATGGACTCCCCTCCTTGAATCCAATCAGCCAGTCGAACTCTGATCCCATCAAATGCCTCTTTCGGTAGCCTACCCATCTTTCCGGAGAAGACGCTCGACTCAACGACCGTAAGGCGACTCGTCCGAACCAAACTTTCTTTCTTCAAGCCTGTTTTAGCAAAGCCGGGCATCGCTTCAGTCAACACAACTTCCAACCCCTGAATCTGGTGGCGGGTTTGAGTGCTGATCATGCACACCAGCCAATCGTCAAAGTCTCCTCAAATTCTCTTGATTACTAATGCTGGCCGCAGCTTACCAGTTCCCAAATCAGACTGAGGAAAACGAAATAAAAGAATGTCGCCTTCAGAAATCATCCGAACTTTTCGATGACATCTGATTCAGTATAGAGACTCTCCTCATCTTCCATGCCGTGCATTGCCCCAGCAAGAGAGACATCCTTGAAAGCTTTCTCTTCGCTCTTTCTTTCCTTCTCTTTTAGAAACTCAACAAATTCAAGCACTTCCGACTGTTTTTCTGGTCGAAGGGCTGCAATCTCATGGATAATCTGTTCCGCTGTGCTCACTGATCTCTAGGGTGCTCGTGTGATCCAAAATCTCAAGTTCTATTTTCTGTTACCTATGTCTTTGTGACGCACCCCCGACCCCATATCTGCTCGGCTCACACCGGCGCATTCAGCGAGTGCGACTTGAGTTAAGCCCGCCCGCTTGCGGTGAAAAATCAGTAGGGAATTTAAATCTTCAGGATGCATCATTTATAAAGCAAAAACACGATCTCGATCAATGAAATCAATAAAATGACCACAAACAAGCAAAGTTGCTTTTAATTTAAGGCATTGAGAGGATCACAGAAATGGGGTCAAACGTCATCGAATCGACGAATCCGAGATACCGAGTGCGGCCAAAGGCGTTGAATGGAAGGTCCAAATTGCCAAAGCATTGAGAACGGAAACGACAGCAAGTAACACTTGGATCACACAACGTCTAAACATGGGGCACCCCTCTCGCATCACCAATCTACTTAGAAATAATCCTTAGGTCATTCTATATTCTACGTCTGTCCCCTTTTTTGTGTCAAAGATTCAGCTCGTAGCGGGTGCTTCGTCCGCCTCCGATCGAGGAGAGAACCCCCTGTTGCATTAGCTCCTGCAAATCCCGCGTCGCCGTTGGCTTGGAGACACCCGTGAGGCGCTGATACTTGCTCGCGTTGACTCCCCCCTCAAAACCGCTTGGCCCTGCATCCAGCATCCGTCGAACGACTTTTAGCTGACGCTCCGATAGGGCTTCACGGTATCGATCAAAGAAAGCTGTCTTCTTCAGGACAAATTCGATACGAGACTGCGCATCGTCTAAAGCCCGTAAAAGCATCTTTACGAAGTAGCGTAACCAGTCGGTCACCTCGTTGCTGCATTGTGCACGTTGTAGCGAAGCATAATAGCTCGATTTATCGGCTTCGATTGCTTGAGAAAGACTCAACAGCAGCGGGCGCCCCATTCCCTGAAACAAGGCTTTCTCTGCCAGAGCGCGCCCGATCCGGCCATTCCCATCCTCGAAGGGGTGAACCGACTCGAAATACAGGTGAGCCAATCCTGCCCGTATGGGCGCATGGCGGATCTGTCCGCGACTCGCATTAAACCACTCAACGAAGCCTTTCATTTCAGCAGGCACGATGGCAGAAGGCGGTGCTTCGTAGAGCACATTCGGCTCCCCTAACGTCAGCTCCACCACCTGCATCGGTTCCACATGGGAGCGCCACTTGCCTACAGTTACATTGTTTGCGCCCTGCATGAGTGCACGGTGCCAGTCCAACAGAACCGCATCGGAGAGATCCCCTCCCCAATTGGAACGCACGGCCAGCATCAATTCCGCCGCACCCGCCGAAGCTCGGTCACGCACTGGATGATGCGGACTGTTAAGCCCCAAGCCATTGCGAATCGAAGACGCCACATCTGGGCGACTTAAGACCTCCCCCTCTATCTCAGAAGTCTTCAAAGCCTCCACAATCATCTGATCGGCGATGGCATTGTTTTGCTCGGACTCTGGCAACGCCTGAACAGAGCCACTGACCAGACCGGCGCGATCGACAAAATCCAGCAAGGATCCTTCTATTTCAGCCAACTCGTAGCGAAACCCCGGCCAGTCCGGCAACTGCCAATTATACTTCATGAGCCGAATATGCCTCACATTCGGCTCATGTAAACAACAATAATGAGCCGAATAGGCTATGTAATCGGCTCATCATGTTCCGCCCCAAGTCACTTGTGCGCGCCGAGGGAGTCATGTCGTTATGTTTGCAATTGGCGCTATTTAAATAAGTTAATTTATTTTGATCAATTGGTCATCTAAGGAGATTGAAGGAATGACCTCCGCGACGGGACAGAAAAGCACCAGTCCAATTATCCATGCATTCACGATACTTGGATATTTATAAATGAATATTCTAGAGTAGAGGGAGATTGTCTCTGACTGGCAATTCCTAGGCAACTTTGCTTTGGTTTTCTTTGTAAAACATGGAAAATTGGACTAACTCCTTCGGCGACTTCTACGCTTCAACCGTAGTGGTCGGCGCCGTGCTTCTGTCCGAGTTCGCCAGTTCGCCACAGAGCCCCAGCACGACGGCAATGGCGGCTAAAGCACGCCACTACGCTCACCCACCGCAATGCGCCCAACCGTAGTGGTCGGCTTCAGCCACCACACCACAGAGCCCCAGCACGACGGTAATGGCGGCTAAAGCACGCCACTACGCTCACCCACCGCAATGCGCCCAACCGTAGTGGTCGGCTTCAGCCACCACACCACAGAGCCCCAGCACGACGGCAATGCCGGCTAAAGCACGCCACTACGCTCACCCACCGCAATGCGCCCAACCGTAGTGGTCGGCTTCAGCCACCACACCACAGAGCCCCAGCACGACGGAAATGGCGGCTAAAGCACGCCACTACGCTCACCCACCGCAATGCGCCCAACCGTAGTGGTCGGCTTCAGCCACCACACCACAGAGCCCCAGCACGACGGCAATGCCGGCTAAAGCACGCCACTACGCTCACCCACCGCAATGCGCCCAACCGTAGTGGTCGGCTTCAGCCACCACACCACAGAGCCCCAGCACGACGGCAATGGCGGCTAAAGCACTCCACTACGCTCACCCACCGTAATGCGCCCAACCGTAGTAGTCGGCTTCAGCCACCACACCACAGAGCCCCAGCACGACGGCAATGGCGGCTAAAGCACGCCACTACGCTTACCCACCGCAATGCGCCCAAGCGTAGTGGTCGGCTTCAGCCACCACACCACAGAGCCCCAGCACGACGGCAATGGCGGCTAAAGCACGCCACTACGCTTACCCATCGCAATGCGCGCCCAAGCGTAGTGGTCGGCTTCAGCCACCACACCACAGAGCACCAGCACGACGGCAATGGCGGCTAAAGCACGCCACTACGCTTACCCATCGCAATGCGCCCAACCGTAGTGGTCGGCTTCAGCCAGTTCGCCACAGAGCCCCAGCACGACGGCAATGGCGGCTAAAGCACGCCACTACGCTCACCCACCGCAATGCGCGCCCAAGCGTAGTGGTCGGCTTCAGCCAGTTCGCCACAGAGCCCCAGCACGACGGTAATGGCGGCTAAAGCACGCCACTACGCTCACCCACCGCAATGTGCGCCCAAGCGTAGTGGTCGGCTTCAGCCACCACGCCACAGAGCCCCAGCACGACGGCAATGGCGGCTAAAGCACGCCACTACGCTTACCCACCGCAATGTGCGCCCAACCGTAGGGGGCGGCTTCAGCCACCACACCACAGAGCCCCAGCACGACGGCAATGGCGGCTAAAGCACGCCACTACGCTCACCCACCGCAATGCGCCCAACCGTAGTGGTCGGCTTCAGCCACCACACCACATAGCCCCAGCACGACGGCAATGGCGGCTAAAGCACGCCACTACGCTTACCCACCGCAATGTGCGCCCAACCGTAGGGGGCGGCTTCAGCCACCACGCCACAGAGCCCCAGCACGACGGCAATGGCGGCTAAAGCACGCCACTACGCTCACCCACCGCAATGTGCGCCCAACCGTAGTGGTCGGCTTCAGCCACCACACCACAGAGCCCCGGCACGACGGCAATGGCGGCTAAAGCACGCCACTACGCTCACCCACCGCAATGTGCGCCCAAGCGTAGTGGTCGGCTTCAACCACCACGCCACAGAGCCCCAGCACGACGGCAATGGCGGCTAAAGCACGCCACTACGCTTACCCATCGCAATGCGCCCAACCGTAGTGGTCGGCTTCAGCCACCACGCCACAGAGCACCAGCACGACGGCAATGGCGGCTAAAGCACGCCACTACGCTTACCCACCGCAAGAGGGGGCTATAAATAGCACCAGCCCAATTTTTCATGCTTTTGTAGGTTCTCCCATATTTTATCATTTTGCTTATTTGCTGTTCGATGCCTGCTGACTAGACTCTGTACGGTTGATGTCTGTCCCATGACGAGTCGTCGGCCAATCCAAACATTTGGAACCAAGTAACGTTCACGCAGCATTCTAGAAATCGCGACCTTCCAGACGACGCCCTTCGGTGAATCATCCAATTCTAAATCACTGCGGTTTAAGCGTGACAATAAATCCACGGTTGCTCGCTCCCATCGTGACTCGCGCATTTCAGCACTTTCGGACTCCGACACCCGACAGGCCACATCGTCCTGTAAATCCTCCAACACTGCCTTTTTTTAGGCTCTGAGCTGCCTTCTTAAATCGAGCGTATGCCGGAATTCAGGGGCTAACTTGGGTTGGAAACTTTGTGGTTGGCGACCGATCAAATCTGTTGCTGCCTGCCAGCGCTCGTCGCGGCGTTGTTTCGCCTCTGCGGCATCTCTGGGGCGACCGTCGTAGATGGGGCCGTTGGGGTTCCAAAAGTGGTAGCGGGCGGCCTGCACCGTCTTACCAGTGCTTAGGCAGACCCACTCGAACTCTAATGGCGACTGGATCGGCACGTGCGGATGCAAGGCAGGATACGCGCTGGCGCATTTGTAGCGCACACCGGAAACCATGTGGTCATCCACCGCCTCGAAGGGTACTTCGACGCCGTTGATTAACAGTTGGTGGTCTTGGAGCAGAGCGGGATCGCTCACGGTGACTTGCAGGCGGTCGCTAGAGTTATCCACCACCCGCACGGTGTTGGCACCTTGACTCTCTTCGGCCATCAGCGGAAAGGATTCGAAGGCTTGCTTGACCTCCAAGAAGCCACCCCCGACTTCAAGCCTGCCCAGCGTGGGACAGCGAAAGTCGAGCACGGGCGTAAGCCATGCGGCATCGAAGGCGAAGCCGTGCGCCTTGAGATCGTCGCAAATGGCTAGCACATCTTGCCACAAAAATGCGGGCAGAAAGTAACGGTCGTGTAAGATGGAACCGAAGCGCTGCAAAGGTTCGGTGAAGGGGGCTTTAAACAAGCGCACAAGGATGGTGCGGATAAATAGCCCGATCACCGACATAGTCTCGATTTGAGGAAAAGTCTCGAAAGCGCGGAATTCGATAATACCGATCTTACCGTTAGGCGCGGAGGGATTGCAAAACTTATCAAAGCATAGTTCGGCGCGGTGTGTGTTGCCGGAAGAGTCGGTGAGCAGGTTGCGGTAAAACTGATCGATCAAGGCACCCTCGGGATTTTCAGACATGCCAGAGACGCCCTCGCAAGCGACTTCTAGCTCGTAGAGTCCGTGCGAGGGGCCTTCATCCACGCGTGGCGCTTGGCTGCCAGGGCCCACGTATTGCCCGGTGAAGAGATACGAAAGCGCGGGGTGATGTTGCCAGTAGCGCAGCAGCGAAACGATGCGCTTCGGCTCCTGCAGAAAGGGGTTGTTCTCTAAAGTAACACCACCGAAGGCGAGGTGCGAGCCGCCACCGGTGCCGTACTCGGCTCCGTTGAGGGCATACTTATTGAGCTTTAGCCCGAGGGCCTCAGCTGCGGTAGCGGAGTGGCGCAGCGAGGCGTCGTAGTCTGCCCATGTCTTGGCGGGCGGTAAGTTGACCTCCAGCACGCCGGGATCGGCGGCGAGGCCGTAGCTAATCAACTCATCGGTTTTCTCTTTGGGCGCTTTGGGCGCATAACCGCAGAAGACAATATCGCGAAACTCACTGGCGCGGATGATCTCGCTAAAAAATTTGATGAGGGCCTCGAAGCCCACCCAGTCGAGCGGCGGCACAAATATCTCGAGCGCGCCGTTGCGCACTTCGATGGTCAATGCGGTGCGCTTCACATCTTCATCTAAATCACCGAGTGGCAAGCGTAGGCCGACGGGGCTATCGCCGGTGAAAACAGTCAATGGCTTGGCTCCCGCGGCCTGACCGAAAGGCCATTTAGCGGAGACCCAAGCGCCCTCCTCGTAATCGAGCGGCAGCACCCAGCCGGAGGGTGCTTTGCTCTCATTGGACTCTTCGTAGGCGGGCAAGATACGGTCACCTAAGCCGAGCTTTTCCGCGACGGTTTGCATCAGGCGCTCGGCGTCTGTGGCTACGTTGCCGCCAGAAACATCGTCGAGTAGTAGCCGGTCTTTTTGCGGCCACAATGGCTCGCCCGAGCTACGGTGTAGAATCATACAGTTCCAGCGCGGCAGCGGCTCGCCGGGATACCACTTGCCGAAGACTTGCATAGTCAGCGCGCCGGGATAGACATCGCGCAGCAACTCGCCCGACATGCGGCGTGCGTAGCCGAGCTTTTCCTCGCCCATGGCGGCGGTGCTCCACTCCGCCCCATCGGGCTGCGCGGGTATAAAAGTAGGCTCGCCGCCCATCGTTAGGATGATCTCTTGTGAGGCGAGGTAGTCTTCGACTTGAGTGGCGAGGGATTTGATGTCTGAGTGCTTCATAGTAGATTTGTAGGGGCTTCACTTGTGGCGCCCGCAGTGACATGGCTAGGTAGGATCGGCGGGCGTCACCAGTGAGGCCCCTACGCTAAATTTATTCATCCCTCGATCCTTTCGATTTCAAGGCTGACCTCCATCGTCGACGCAACGGATTCGTTGGCAAAGTAGCTGCCTTGAATCGGATCGACGCATTTTGGTTCGTGCGAGACGGCGCAGGGAATGAAAAATCCGTTGGCCAGAATACCGTTGGTGGGGTCGAAGCCTTTCCAACCGGCACCGGGGAGATAGACCTCTGTCCACGCGTGCATCGAGCCGACGGCGCGATTGAAGACGTGGGCAGCGCCCTCTCCAACGGGGGGATCGTAGAGGTAGCCGCTGCAAAAGCGTGCGGCGAAGCCGAGCTGGCGCACGATGGCGATGAAGAGCTGCGCCATGTCGCGGCAAGAGCCGGACAGTAGGCTGAGCGTTGTATCCGGATCTTGGATACCTTCTTCGTCACGACGCACGTAGGTGATCTCGCGCGAGATGGCCTCGTTGAGATCGGACAGGAAGCGCACGACGTCGCTGTGTTGCACGGGGTTGGGCACTACTTTATAAAACCAATCCAAGACCTTACCTGCGCCGACTGCGGGCTGGCTGCGCTTGAAGGGGAGCAGCGCCGCGAGGTCTGGCTCGCGATAACTGAAGGGGTAGCCGGTGGCGTAGGACTCTAGGATGAAGTCGAAGGGGTTATCCTCCTGAATCTCGATCTCGGTGGTGGTGTGGAAGCTGAGCTCTCTCGATTCCTCTAGGCCGAAATTACAAACGAGCACTAGATTACCATGCGCATCGCGCACCCAGCGCTGGCTGGAGGGCGGTGTGGTCTGCACCGCAAAGCGCGAAACGTAGCGAAGGTGACTATCGAGCGGACGTAGGAACAGGGCGTGGTTACTGAAGCTGACGGGCTTATCGTAAATGTGCTTGGTGGTGTGTTGGATATTTAGTTTCATGCGGCGTTGGCTTTTCGTTCGAGGGAGACGATGACGTTTAATTTTTGATCGGTCGCGCCTTTGTAGGTGCCGCGCATCGGGGCGACGTCGCGGTAGTCGCGGCCGACGGCTACTTCGATGTGTCGCTCGCCGGCGGCTTGGTTATTGGTAGGGTCAAGCCCCCACCAAGTGCCGCCAGGCAGGAAGACTTCGACCCAGGCATGGCTGGCGGATGCACCGATGAGTTTGGGGTCGGTCGTTTCAGGATTGTAGGCTTCGATGTAGCCGCTGACGTAGCGCGCGGGGATGCCGTTGCTGCGCAGGATGGCGAGCATGAGGTGCGCAAAGTCTTGGCAGACGCCGCGACGCTGTTTGACGACGTCGCGAATGGGGGTCGAAATATCAGTGGCACCCGACTTATACTCGAAGTTTTTAAAGATCCACGTGTAGAGCGCACGTAGGGTATCGCCGAACGAGTCGGCCTGTTTAAAGAATTTTTTGCGCAGCCGCTGGTGTTGATTCAGCGGTACGTAGTGGCTGGGCTCTAGGAACTCGAAGAGTTGGTAACGCATACTGTTGAAGATCTGGCGCGCCTCGCCGACGGAGATATCGAGCGCAGCTGCGGGCGGCTCCACGAGGGAGGTCTCGACCTCGCCCTCGGCGGTCACAGTCAGTGAGTTGTGCCGGTGCGGGATGGTAAAGAACTCGACGTTGTTACCAAAATAATCGACGTAGTGGTCGACCTGCGTCTGCGGTGAGATAGCTAACCGCCGGTGGAGGATGCGCTGCGAGGGGTTTGCCTGTGGCCACACCCGCAACTCGGCGAAGGACTCGGAGGCCGGCACGGCGTATTTGTATTCGGTGGTGTGGGAGACGGTGAAACGCATATCAAATCAGAAGTCAGTGGGCAGGGAGCAGAGGTCAGCAGAGGTCAGCAGACGGTGACGACGCTATGATGCACTGAGAGCAGAAGGATTGCCACTTTGTAAGCAATGAAAAGATAGTGTGTTGTATGGAATCCATTTTCTGTTTTTTTGGCCTCTGGTCTCTGGTCTCCGGTCTCTGGCTGGGCTTACTGCCGACTGAAAAGCGTCGGCTCGCGGGCGAAGACATCTTGGTGGCTGAAAAAGATGTCTTCGATACGCCCGTGCAGGGCTTCGAGCTGCTCGGCGAGGCCGTTGAAATCGGCGGCCACTACTTTGGGCGAGCGGCGGTTCGGGGCTGGCTCTAGCTCGCCAGCGTCGAGGCGCTCGACCTCGCTCATCGGGTTTCGCGCCAACGGAAACTCGGCCAACACATTGAGCAAATCGCGGATCTGGTCGCGCAGATCGCAACCCAGTGCGCGGTCGCCAGAATGGGAAAAGGTGCTGATGGCGTAGTCCAAGTTACGCAGGCAAAAATTAACTGAGCTGGGCACGTGCTTGGCCTGCAAAATCAAACTACATATGCGGTCGATATAGGCGCGTGAGCGAAACTCGCGGCGATAGGCATCGAGCGAGCCGAGCAGGCGTAACAGGGCGGTGAGATCGGCGCTCTCTTCGTCGGCTTCGTGGTAGGCTTCGATCAGGCGCGGCATGGCCACTTTCAGAACAGACAAGGCTCCGACGGCTCGCTCAAAGAAAATGCCGACGCGGAAGAACTGCCAATTATCGTCATGCGGCATGGTGCGCTCGGCGGTGCCGTTGAAGCGCGCCAGCTCACTGACAATGCGCTCGCACAGCTGCGTCAACCGCGCCCGGGTAACGGTGTGCTTGGCTTCTTGGTTGAGGTAGAGCGTGATGTCTTCCAACACCTCGCGACACTCGGGGCTGATGATTTCACGCACATTTTCCAACGAGTTGCGCGCTCTTGCGATACAGGCACGCACGGAGGCACCGTTGTCCGCATCGAGCAAAAGACTCTTCGAGAGTGGCAAAGTATCGCGCGGTGGGCGCTTCTTTTTGGTGATCTCTAATTGCCCAGTGGCGACGGCGACGGCTTGCAGCAACGGCCAGTAGCTGCGTTGCTCAGCGTGTGCCATTTGATCCCAGCGCAGGCGTTCTAGGGTATGAAACTGGCGGGCGGTATTTTCGGCTCGCTCAAGGTAGCGCCCTGCCCAGTAGAGCGACTCAGCGACACGGCTACTGATCGAAAAGCGCTCGCCCATGGCATTCGGCAGGCGCTTGGGCGGGGAATCGGTTACCACACTGTCGGGCACCCAAACGTCTTTTAAACCATCGGTGACGATGGTTAAGCGGCGGGTGCGCTGGCGCGTGACTCGCTGTAGCGCCATGCCGCCGGGCAACACGATAGGCTCCTTACCTAGTATAAAATACACGCGCAAGTAGCCGCCGTTTGCGGTGAACTCGCCGTCTTTAAACTGCGGCAGCTGCGCTGGCTCGGGGATATTTTGCGCCACGAAATATTCGGGATGGCGCTTAGCGATGGCGGCCATCGAGGCGGCGGACTTACCCGGACGCTCACCACATATTTGCCAGAGTATGTCGTGGTCTTGCACCGGTTTGATGGTTAAATTCTTGGCGTTTTCTTTGGCATATTCGCGCTGATCGTAATCACTCAGGTGGAAGGTTTCCACGGAGCGCAGGATCGAGCTTTCGTTGCGATAATGGGCGATGATACGATCGCTGTAGCGTAGTAAGGCGCGATTATCGCAAACGCCGACTCCGGGGGCGTTGACGATGGCAACGTTACCCTGCCGCCATGCGTTGATCAGGCCGGGCAGGCCGAAGGCGCGGGTATTGGGCACGGCGATAGGATCCAGCGCGGAGCTTTCCACACGGCGGTAGATGACATCGACTCGCTCTAGTCCACGGATGGTTTTTAGAAAGACGCAACTATCGCGCACCAGTAGATCGCCAGGCTGCGCGATGGAGATGCCCATGTGGCGGGCGATGAATGCTTCCTCGAAATATGCCTGCCCGGGGCGGCCACTGGTGAGGAGTAGCACGTGCGGATTGGTGCGCGGCGATTGCGCGCGTAACATTTCTAACAAGTAGGTGCTGTAACCGGCCACGGGTGCCACATCGACGCGCTCGTAGAGCTCGGGGAAAACCTGCGAGAGAATGCGCCGATTCTGCAAGACATGCGAGACCCCGAAAGGCGTGCCCATGTGGTGCTCCAGCACGCGCCAATCGCCGCCGCCCGCATCCACTAGGTCGAAGGCACCGAACTGTGAATATTCTCCGTTGGGCACTTCGATGCCACAGAGCTGGCGCAAAAAGGCGGGGTCGCGCAGGGCGACATCGTGCGGGATGGCACGGTCGCGCAGGATTTTTTGCGCGCCGTAGATATCTTGCGCGTAGGCGTTAAAGGCGAGCGCCCGCTGCACGACGCCTCTGGAGATACGCTGCCACTCCTCGACGCCGAGCGAGAGTGGGAAAAGATCGAGCCGCCAGGGGTTGGCGGCGGCGCGGCTAGAAGCGGCATCGGCAAACTGTAAGCCGAGCTCTTCCACTGCGTGGTTGAGCCGCCGCTGCCGCCGCACGAGATCTGCCTTAGAGCAACTGCGGATCACGTCGACGATCGGTGCATAGGCATCGCGTGCGGCGCCCGACTGGTCAAAGGCCGCCGACTGGTCAAAGGCCGCCGACGAGCCTGCTCCGTTGAAATCACGGAATGGATCGGACATCGAGCTGGCTTTGTTTGGGTTCCGCATGAGTCGGCAGAAGATGGGTCGCGCCTCTGTTGATTGAAAGCACAATCTGGCGTGGGAAATTTCTCAGGCAGACTTGAGGCTGATTCGTTGGCATTTCTGCGGCTAGATGAACAATAGTTGCCGTAATACCTCTGCAGAGAGCGTTCTTGGTGAGATGAACGCTTAACTTTCAACGCTTAACGCTCAAGAATGGGTTTCTTTTAACTTCGGCGTTGAGCGTTCGAGCGTTGAGCGCTGCGCTTACAGACGTGCTGCATGAGGCCATGCAGCGCCACCCTCACAGACGTGCTGCATGAGGCCATGCAGCGCCACCCTTACAGACGTGCTGCATGAGGCCGTGCAGCGCCACCCTCACAGACGTGCTGCATGAGGCCATGCAGCGCCACCCTCACAGACGTGCTGCATGAGGCCATGCAGCGCCACCCTCACAGACGTGCTGCATGAGGCCGTGCAGCGCCACCCTCACAGACGTGCTGCATGAGGCCGTGCAGCGCCACCCTCACAGACGTGCTGCATGAGGCCATGCAGCGCCACCCTTACAGACTTGCTGCATGAGGCCATGCAGCGCCACCCTTACAGACGTGCTGCATGAGGCCATGCAGCGCCACCCTTACAGACGTGCTGCATGAGGCCGTGCAGCGCCACCTTGCTTACGCGCTGAGATTGTATTGGTCAATGCGCTTGCGCAGGGTGGCGCGGGTCATGCCGAGTATTTCAGCGGCTTTGATCTGCTTGCCATTGGCCTCGGAGAGGGCGCGCGCGATGAGGGCGCGCTCGGCGTGTTCGAGGATATTCGTCTCGTGCGTCTCGCGTAGGTCTTTATAGAAGGCATCATGCGGATCGGCAGTTGGCTGGCCGATGAGTGTCTCAGCGCTCAGCGTCGTCGCGGGGGTGACTTCGAGATTCAGCTCGGCGACGGAGACGCCTGCTGAAGACTTTGCGGGCGCGGGTGCGGATGCCCCGATGGCACGCACCACCTCTTGCGGCAGGTCTTTGATTAGAATCATTTCGCCCTGCGCGAGGACGGCGCTGCGATAGATGATGTTCTCTAGCTCGCGCACATTGCCAGGCCAGCGGTATTGGTTGAGTAGCGCGAGGGCTTCGGGGGAGATCGTCTTGATGCCTGCCTTGCTATCGCGCGCGAGGCGCTTGAGCACGAAATCGACCAGCTGCGGCACGTCTTCCTTACGCTCGCGCAGGGGTGGCAGTTGGATGCGGACGACGTTGAGACGATAGTAGAGATCCTCGCGGAAGGTCTTTTCTTGCACCATCTCTTCGAGGGGCTTATTCGTGGCAGCGAGCATGCGCACATTAACCTTGATGGTCTCGCTGCTGCCGACGCGCTGGATCTCGCCCTCTTGCAAGGCACGCAGAATCTTAGTCTGGGTGGTGAGCGCCATATCGCCGATTTCGTCGAGAAAAATGGTGCCGCCGTCGCACAGCTCGAACTTCCCGATGCGCTGATTAGTGGCACCGGTGAAGGAGCCTTTTTCGTGGCCGAAGAGCTCGCTCTCGATCAAGTTCTCAGGAATGGCCGCGCAGTTGACGGCGATGTAGGGCTTCTTGGCGCGCAGGCTGTTTTGGTAGATGGCGCGGGCGATGAGTTCCTTTCCCGTGCCGCTCTCGCCGGTGACCATCACGGTGACGTCGCTGGCGGCGACTTGGCCGATCATTTTAAAGACTTCTTGCATCGCAGCTGAGCTGCCGATGATGCCGCCCTCGATGTCTTCCTTCGACACGGTGGATTCGGTTTCGTCTTTACCTGCCTTGTTCAAATCCTTGGAAGCCTTGATGGCGGACTCTGTCAGCGAGAGGATCTTTTTCAGATCGAAGGGCTTCATGATGTAGTCGAAGGCGCCAAACTTCATTGCTTCGATCGTGGTCTGCGTGGTGCCGTAGGCCGTCATCAAAATGATCATTGCGTTGGGATTGATGCCACGCAGATGTTGCAAGGCCTCCATACCGCTCATGCCGCCCATGCGATTATCCAGCAGGATCACGTGCGGGGAATGCTTCTTGGCCATCACCAGCCCTTCCTCTCCACTGGCCGCTTCCAGCACCTCGTATTGACGCCCGGAAAAGACGCGCTTTAGAGAGTAGCGAAGGTCGTTATCATCGTCGATAACAAGGACTTTGGGTGAGATCGTGGCAGTGCTCATAATTGTATAGGAGAGGGTTTAATGAGGAGTTTGATCGTGGATAGCAACAGGCAACAGCGGGATACGTGTTAGTTGGACGAACGCTGCGGGTGGGACACCCGCCCTCCCAAAGCGCTGCGGGTGGGGACACCCGCCCTCCCTAGAGACTGACATCGACCGCTGCGCTGGCCTGACGTGCTTTTTCGCGGGCTGCTTCGATGGAGTCGCCACGCGCGAGAGTCACGCCCATGCGGCGCTTGCCCTTGACCGCGGGTTTACCAAAGAGGCGTAGCTGGGTATCGGGCTCGCTGAGCGCCTCGCCGAGATTGCCGAAGCGAACATTTTCCGAGTCACCTTCGACCAGGATGACGGCTGAAGCCGACGGCCCGTGCTGCACAATATTGGGAATGGGCAGACCCAGAATGGCGCGGGCGTGCAGCGCAAACTGGGAAAGATCCTGCGAAATCATCGTGACCATGCCCGTATCATGCGGGCGCGGGGACACTTCACTAAAAATGACTTCGTCTCCCTTCACAAAGAGTTCGACCCCGAAAATACCGCGCCCGCCGAGTGCATCGGTGATCGCTCTGGCGTAGGCCTGCGCGGCGGCGAGCGCCTGAGCCGACATCGGCTGCGGCTGCCAAGACTCGCGGTAGTCGCCATCGACTTGGATGTGGCCAATCGGCTGGCAAAAAGAAGTGCCACCCCCGTGGCGCACCGTGAGCAGGGTAATCTCGTAGTCGAACTCGACGAAGCCTTCCACGATGACTTTGCCCTTACCCGCGCGGCCTCCCGCTTGGGCGTAGTCCCACGCAGCTTTGATCTTGTCGGCGCTGCGCAGTGTGCTCTGTCCCTTGCCAGACGAGCTCATGATCGGCTTGACCACGCAGGGTAGCCCAATCTCGGCGATGGCAGCGTTAAACTCGGCTTCGGTCGCCGCAAATTTATAAGGCGAGGTCACCAGACCGAGCTCCTCGGCAGCGAGGCAGCGGATGCCCTCGCGGTTCATCGTCAGCTGGGTGGCACGTGCGGTCGGGATGATGGTAGTCACGCCCTCGCGCTCGAGCTCGGCCAGCGTGTCGGTGGCAATGGCCTCGACCTCCGGCACCACGAAATCGGGCTTTTCTGTTTCGATCACTTTGCGCAGCGCAGCGCCATCGAGCATGGAAAGCACGTGCGCACGATCTGCCACTTGCATGGCCGGCGCGTCGGCATAGGCATCGGCCGCGATCACTTCCACGCCATAGCGCTGGAGTTCGAGCACGACTTCCTTGCCCAGTTCACCCGAGCCACACAGGAGCACTTTGATTGCAGAAGATTTAAACGGAGTTCCGATTGTTACGTTCATAAATAAAAAATTAATCCACTGTGATCGCATCCATGCGCTGCTTCAAGATCGCAGACGCCTCTTTGGGATCTTCGCTGAGCGCCGCGCAAGGCCCGACTGAATCGATGCGCACTTCGATCTTACTGAAAGGATGCGGGATGTAGAAACGATCCCAGCTCTTCAGCCGCCAAGCGCCAGTGTGGTTGAAAGAAAGCAAGAGGATCGGTGCGCCGGTTTTAAGCGCTACGGTCGCCGCGCCAGGCTTCATATCGTAGAGCGGGCCACGCGAGCCGTCGGGTGAGATGGCGACGTTGAACCCGTCTTGCTGCGCCGCGATTAGATCGCGCACCGCTTGCGAGCCACGTTTAAAGCGCGAACCACGCACCGGATGCATTCCCAGCTGTTCAACAAAGCCCGAAAGCCAAGCGCCGTCCTTGCTGGCACTGATCAAAGTCGCCAAGCGGTGCTTACGGAGAAAGCGGTTGAAAAAAATCGGAGCCGCAAAGAGCCGATTATGCCAAAAAATGACGACTGCCGCACTTGATGGGTCATCCAAGACTACCTGCACATCCGAACCCCAGCGGAACCGAAGCGTGCGCCCCCACAATCGCATCAGCGAAGCCAGCAGCGCGAGTAAGAGGCGCTGATACCACTCTAGTTTGGCAGGAGTTTGATTTGTGTCGGACATAAAAGTGAGAACTTGAGAGCTTCCAGCACGATGGCAATGCCGTTTGCCGCGGATAGGATTATGACGAAGACCGCGTTCCTACACTTGACCCCTCTCCTGCAAACTCCATCTTTCGGCGTCTTATGACAGCTCCAGCATCCAATGACGCACTCATGGAAGACATCGTCGGCCTCTGCAAACGCCGCGGTTTCATCTTCGCCTCCTCCGAAATCTACGGCGGCTATAACGGCTTCTACGATTACGGCCCACTCGGCGTCGAACTACGCAACAACATCAAGCAAGCTTGGTGGCGCGACATGGTGCACCGCCGCGACGATATCGAAGGCCTCGACTCGACCATCATCATGCACCCCGCCATCTGGCGTGCCTCCGGCCACATCGATAGCTTTTCCGATCCGCTAGTGGATTGCAAAGACTCGAAACGCCGCTACCGCGCCGACCAGCTCTTCTTCGCCCCCGTCATTATCGACGGTGAGACGCTCGGCTATGTCGCCTTTATGGAAGGCACCGATCAGCCCACCATCCTCAAGCGCGCAAAAAAAATCCGCGATTGGGCAGGCAAGACTCAGTCAAAAATCGACGAAGTTGCTCTCGCCAACGACCGCAAGGAAATGACTGAATCGACGGAGGCACAACGCGCCCAGACCCTCGCCCCCGAAGCAGGCAGAGTCGGCAGCCTGACCGCACCGCGCGAGTTTAAGCTGATGTTTGAAACCAAAGTCGGCCCGCTCGCCGACGACTCCGCAGTCGCCTACCTGCGCCCCGAAACGGCGCAGGGCATTTTCGCTAATTATAAAAACATCGTCGATACCGGCCGCGTAAAAATCCCCTTCGGCATCGCGCAGATCGGCAAAGCCTTTCGCAACGAAATCACCCCGCGCAACTTTATCTTCCGCTCGCGCGAGTTTGAGCAAATGGAGATCGAATACTTCATCGCGCCCGACGCCGACTGGAAGGCACTCCACCGCGAGTGGCTTGATACCTGCATCGATTGGCTCGTCTCCATCGGTCTGCCCCGCGAGTCGATCACCGAAGATGTCCACGCCGAGGACAAGCTCGCCTTCTACTCGCAAGCCACGACCGACCTCATGTTCCAATTCCCGCATGGCGAACAAGAGCTCTGGGGCGTCGCCTGTCGCAGCGATTACGATCTCAAGCAGCACCAAAAACACTCCGGCAAGTCGATGGAAATCTTCGACGAAGCCAGTAAGAGCAAGTTTGTGCCCCACGTGATCGAGCCTTCGCTCGGCGTCGACCGCACCCTACTCGCCGTGCTCACCGCAGCCTACAGCGAAGACGAAGTGCCCAACGATAAAGGCACAGCCGAGAAGCGCATCGTGCTTAAATTCAACCCGCGCGTGGCTCCTTACAAAGCCGCAGTCTTCCCCCTACTCAAGAACAAGCCCGAGCTAGTTGAGGTCGCCGAAAAACTCTATAAAAAACTGCAACGCCGCTGGAACGTCTTCTACGACGCCTCCGGCGCGATCGGTCGCCGCTACCGCCGCCAAGACGAGATCGGCACCCCCTTCGGCATCACCATCGACTTCGAAACGATTGAGAAAGACGGCACCGTCACCCTCCGCGACCGCGACACCTGCGAACAACGCCGCGTGACCGAAGCCGAACTATTTGATTTCCTCGAAGAGCAGATCGACGGGTAGGGTTTTCTTGCCTAGTAATGGAATATAAAGTGATTCCTGATTAAGACGGAAACAAGTCGGCTTCATCCAATCTTGACGCAGCCACCCCCGCGATGTGCCATGCCTCCATGCCAGTAACCGTCGCAGTCATTGATGTAGGCAGTAACTCCATCAAGTTACTGGTCGCCCGTGCAGGCACCACACCTCACAGCCTCGAAACACGCTTCAGCGAAACCATCGAGACACGCATCAGCACCGGCATCAGCCGTGAACTGCCCCGCCTAACGGCCGAAGCTATCGCCGCCGGCACCGCAACCATCGCCGAGCTGCACCGCATGGCGCTCAATTTCCAGCCCGCGCAGATCACCATCGTCGCCACCAGCGCCGTGCGCGATGCCATCAACGGTGCCGACTTCGTGCAATCCGTCCTGACCGCCACCGGCTTGCAAATCCGCATCCTCACTGGCTCCGAAGAAGCCACCTACATCGGCCAAGGCCTCAGTTGCGATCCCGCCATCGCCGGCATGGCGCATTTCATCCAGACCGACATCGGCGGCGGCAGCCTAGAGCTGATCCGTTTTGAAGATGGGCAAATCGTGCAAGCCATCTCCCTTCAGCTAGGAGCCGTCCGCCTCAGCGAGCGCTTCATAAAAGACAAAGGTGCGCCACTCACCCCCGAGGCCGAGGCCGCCATTCGCGCCCACGTGCACGAGCAACTCACCGCCAGCCGCTTCGACTTCGCGCCCAAGACGCTGCCCCTCATCGCCACCGGCGGCGCCTACACCGTGAGCCGCGCCGTGCTGGCCGCAGCGACGGGCTGCGACGTCGCGCACTCCTCGCCGCAGCTAGCGCGCAGCACGCTCGACGCGCTCAAGAAAAAACTTGCGCCTCTCCCCTTGCACGAACGACTCAGTATTCCCCACCTCCCCGCCGCCCGCGCCGACATTATTCCCACTGCCCTCATCACCATCGACGCACTGCTAGCATACGCCGACCGCTCCAGCCTGACGCACTCTTTCTACAACCTCCGCTACGGGATCGCCGCAAATTTATTGAACATCTGACCGTCAAACGTAGCCCGCGCCAAGATGGTCTGTGCATCGGCGGGCGTAACAAGTCGCGCCCCTACTTTCTAAACCATGGCAAAACTCTACTTCTACTACTCCGCAATGAACGCCGGCAAAAGCACGGTGCTGCTGCAATCCAGCCACAACTACCACGAGCGTGGGATGCGCACCCTCCTACTCACGCCCGGCATCGACGAGCGCGCCGGCATCGGTAAGATCGCCTCCCGCATCGGCCTCTCAAAAGACGCCGTCCCCTTCGCCCCAGCAGACGATCTATTTGCTGCCACCCACACCGCGCACCAGCAAGAGCCCATCGCCTGCGTCCTCATCGACGAAGCCCAATTTTTAACCCGCCCCCAAGTCGAGCAGCTGGCCAAAGTCGCCGACGACCTCGGTATCCCGGTGCTCTGCTACGGCCTACGCACGGATTTTCAAGGCAAGCTCTTCCCCGGCAGTGCCGCCTTGCTCGGCTGGGCAGACAATTTAATCGAGCTCAAAACCATCTGCCACTGCGGCCGCAAAGCCACCATGAATCTGCGCACTGACGCCGAGGGTCAGCCCATCAAAGAAGGCGCCCAAGTCGATATCGGCGGCAACGAACGCTACGTCGCCATGTGCCGCAAACACTTTGTGGCAGCGATGGGAGGCTAAGCGGCTTCGCCGCTGTATGAAAGTAGCAAATAGATAAAATCAAACAAGAGGCTCGGCGCAGCCAATGAGTGCCACGGATCACGCGATCAATAGTAGAGCCGCGAATTTTTTTCACCTGCCTGCGAGAGAATGGCTTCTGGGATCGGCGGGCGTCACAAGTGAAGCCCCTACGGCTGACCAACGATAAAGGTCTTTCGTGATATCGATTACAATCCCACCCCAATCGTAAACTGACTCTTAATCCTAATCGCCAAAAGGATGCTTGAGGATTAAGATTACGAGTCAAAGTATAAAGCCCACCTTCCCACTTTCAAACCTTCATACTTTTCAACTTTCCCACATCTCTCCCTATGAACGAATACGAACTCCTCGACAGCGGCCACGGGCGCAAGCTGGAACGCTTTGGCAAAGTCACGCTCGACCGTCCCTGCGCACAAGCCGTCTGGAATCCTGCCGCGCCCAATCTCTGGAAACAAGCCGACGCCTTCTTCACCCGCAAGCAAGGCCTCGAATGGCGCGGCCGCGATCAGCTGCCCAACTCATGGATCGTTGAAGTCAACGGCGTCAAAATGAAGCTCTCCACCACCGACTTCGGCCACCTCGGCGTCTTCCCCGAGACCCGCGCCATGTGGGACTGGATTCGCGATGCCTTGCGCCAGGAAACTAAGCAGCGCCGCGAGCCGGTCAATTTTCTAAACCTCTTCGCCTACTCCGGTGGTGCCACCCTCGCCGCCGCCCAAGGCGGTGCACATTGCTGCCATGTCGACGCCTCAAAGGGCATGGTTGCGTGGGCGCGCGAAAACGCCCAGCTCAACGGCCTCGCCGAGCACCCGATTCGCTGGATCGTTGACGACGTTAACAAATTCCTCACCCGCGAGATCAAACGTGGCCGCCGCTACGACGCCATCCTGCTCGACCCGCCCTCCTTCGGGCGTGGCAAAGGCGGCGAGCTTTACAAGATCGAGCACGCCTTGCTAGAGACGCTGCAACTCGTGCAAAAAGTAATGAGCGACCGCCCCTGCTTCATTTATCTGACCAGCCACACCCCAGGCTTCAGCCCGATTGTATTGAAAAACCTGATACAGCAACTGCTAGGTAAAGGCCAACTGGAGTGCGGCGAAATGCTCCTCACCGGCAACGGAGAGACCTGCGAGGTCCCCAGCGGGACTTGGGCACGCTGGGTGCAGTCATAATATTGGAGTCCCGCCTTCAGGCGGCTACGCATGATTAGCCAACAACACGCGACCGCCTAAAGGCGGGACTCCAGCCTTACGACGATTCGTTAGATGAAATCTCCTACTACAGCGTCTCGCAGAAGGGAAGGTGGAAGTAGAGCGAGAGGCTCGCCGCCTAAACTTTAGCTGACTGCGGTCGCGTGTAATCCAGAACTAAAGATTCCGCCGTCGGCGATCTTGTTTAGCAGCTTGGCCGCTGCGACTTCTTCGGAGAGATTCGCTTCCAACATTTTGGCCTCTTCGTCTTCGTTGAGTGCCTTGGCCATTGAGATGGCCGACTTGTAAGCCGCAATCTCGTAGTGTTCGACGCGGTAGGATGCAGCGATCAGATGCGCGTCGATGACTTGCGCGTTGCCTGCATCTTCAAGTGCGTCCTGACCTTCTTTGAGCAAGCCCGCCATCGCTTTGCAAGTGTGACCGCCCGCTTTAATGGTGGAGTGACGAGAAATAATGGTCACCATGCGGTTGAGTTGATCTTTCGTTTCTACGAGATGATCTGAGTAGGCTTGTTTCAAAGCACTATCTGAGGCTTTCATCGCAAAATGCGGGAGATGTTCTACCAGCTGCGATTCCGCGCTGTAGATATCTTGAAGTTGTTCTAAGTATAAATCTCTGAGTGTGTTTTTCATAGTAAAACCATAGATAACATTTGCCGTGCCAATCGTAATTAAAATCGCGTAAGTAACTGTAGAATATAATCTTAAGAAAATATAAAAATGAAGCCTTTGTTGGCATCCTAGCAATTTGCAAGATGTTAGACCAGAGCTTCCTGCATTCTGCAATGATCACACGTAGGGGCTGCAACCCGACGACCCTGCGTCCTGCTTTTTTATCAGAGACACCGGCTGTCAGGATAAAGCGCATGGCGTCTTCAAAGCCCATGTCCAGTGGTTCGACTCTGGAGCGCTCCACCATGATCGTGTATCCACCGATTTGATACCCCATGGGCAAATAGACCATAAACAGATTTAACTATCGGGATACGGCTAAAGTGCTTTTTCACCCAAAGTCAAACGTTTCATTTTAGAGCCGCTTTTTCGGCCTTCGAGTCTGAAGAAGAAAACGCTTTCGCCAGCCACTTCTTTCACCTTTTCGCCTTGTTGCTTAATAAACTCTATCGAATACAATTTGCATGAAGGCGATCTAGACGGTCGAGACGACTTTATTTAGCCAGTCTGCGCACGCAAAGTGCGTGTCTCACGTGTAGCGGGACAGGGAACCCGTTTCGACCTAACGAGAGTTATCGACCGCAGCTCGTAAGCTGTTTTGCCGTTAGCTATATTTTTTACGGAAAAAAAGGCGGGCCATAATGCCCCGCCTTCGTTGATTGCGCGTGCCCGCGCAAGCTTATTAGTTGGATGCGTCCTGCATGCTATCGCCTGCATCTTCCAGGTCTTGGCCGACGCCGTCGACTGTGTTACAAGCGGTCAATGCGACTAATGCACTAAGAACTGCAAATATACTTAATAATTTTTTCATAATATTTTTCTTTCTTTTAGATGTAGTGATCTACGATACCTTCTTACCTCGAACCGCACCCGCAATCGCGGAAATGATTAAGAGCGCTAGGAAGACGAAGAAGAAAATTTGAGCGATGCCGGCAGCTGCGCCTGCCACACCGCCGAAGCCGAGGACGGCTGCAATGATGGCAATGATGAGGAATGTGATTGTCCATGATAACATGATATTATACCTTTCTTGTTTTTTTATGTTGAGCCACTATTGGCGGAGAGACTTAAGATGTAGAATGATTCGTGCCAATTAGATCAATGAATCCACAAGCTGTTGACAAACAGACTTATACATATTAGCTACACTTCCCTGTGGCTATGCTTATTTGCATTATGCACACTATAATTTGCCAACTCCTTGCAGACAGCACGCAGGAAAAGGATGTTCACACTATAGTAGCGGGAGCTTCCAGCTCCATGGCACACGACGGAGAAGCGACCCTTCTACTTTTACCGGTTGAGCGGGACTTCGAAGAAGAAGGTGGTGCCTTCGTCGGGCTTGCTGCTGCAGCCGATCTGTCCTTTGTGTGCGTCGATGATATCTTTTGATATTTTGAGCCCGAGCCCGGTGCCTTTGACTGTCTGCTGCTGATCGCATCGGCTGTAAGCATTAAAAATTGATCGGACGTTGTCTTCAGACAGACCCGGCCCATTATCACTGACATCCACACGGCAGTGCTTTTCCCCGCTTTTGACAGATACATCGACTTGCTTGCCGCTTCCACTATACTTGATTGCGTTGACTACAAGGTTATTCAAAACGATGCGCAGCTCATCCTTGTCGCCATTGACCCAGATCGGCTCAGCAGGTGGTGTGTAATTTAATCTAACCTGATAACTCGCACTGAGATCGTCGTGCGCTTGAAAGGATTCTTCGACCAGCGCACTAATCTGAAATTTAGTATATTTGAGCGCATCGCCGTAGCCTTCGAGCCGGGTCAGATCGAGCAAGTGCTCAATGGTCGCGAGCTGGCGATTGACATCGTCGCGCGCGGTTTCGACCAGCTCTAGTTGGTCTTCGTTAAGCGGGCCGAGTTGTTGCTCCAACAAAAGATACAAACTCATGCGTGCGCTGGTGATCGGTGTTTTCAACTCATGGCTGACCGTCGCCAATAAATTCTTGCGCAAACTGTCTGATAATTTCAGCAAGGTGATTTCTTGAAAAATCGCTGCGATGTTTCGCCCGCCCCCTTCTTGCGCAAAGCTATCGTCATCGACATCAGGCGCATCAATGGGGAATGAGTTGACGAGGTACCACCGATCTTCGCCCGCCACCGGAATTCTAACCGCGTCGATTAACTTCTTAGAGGTATGAGCTTCGTTCTCTTGTAAGGTAAACATAAACTGCGACTTTAAATCCTCGGAGAATCCATCCTTTAACTTTGAATCAGTGAGCAGCCGATCGGCACTGGGACTGGCGTAAACAGGCTTGAGGCTTCCTGAGAGTATGAAAAAAGCGTCTGCCGAATGATCTAGAATACTTCGGATCGCGCTGGTCGACCGCAGCAGTTTCTGGTTTGTCAGTTCGTGATACTGAGTCAGCCGACGAGTCATTCCTTCCAGGTTTCTAGCGAGCTTGCCCAGCTCGTCGCGGCATTGGTAACCGACGTTGAGTGGGTCGCTATCGTTACTAAAATCTTCGATACCTTCCGATATTTCTTCGATTGGTCGGATAATGCGTAGCCACAAGAGTGTCGAGATAAACAAAGTTAATCCGATGGCGACGAGCATACTAGCGATCACTATGTAATAAACCGTTTCGTATCGATCTTCAATTCGCTGTTTAGCACTGAGCAAATAGGCATCGACCACCGCTTTAAGTTCCGCTGTTTCGCGGATCGTCTCTGCGACAAGTTTATAAAGTATGCTAGCGTCGCCTTGGCTCTCGGAGAGCTTAAGAGACAGATCACCAATCTGGCTCAATCGCGAATCGTAGCCGCCGAGATCGAACATCAACTTACGAAGCTGATCTTGCACAGCGCCTGCTTGTATGCGCCTACTACCCTCACCGATTTGCAAAGATAGTTCATTGAGCACCTGTCGATCACGATCTCTGGCGCGATACCCGGTGCCACCATCTAGCAACAGCTCCAAGGCGCTGAGTGTTTTCTCAACCTCACCAATGTTGCGACCTAAATCCACATTGATAAATGCGATTTGATTGGTATCGCGGTAGAGTCCCTGAACATCCTGCACTAGATAATAAGTCAGCCCGAGGAACAATAAGAGCAGCGGGAGTATGCTGAGGTAGATTCTGGATCGTAAAGAAAGTCGCATCGTTAACAAAGGCCGAGCTTCTTACGCTTACGGTAAAGTGTGGCGGGATCAATCCCCAAAATATTAGAAGCCTCGTCGAGGCTGGAGGTCTTGGCGACGACGCGCTTGATGTGTGCCGACTCTAGCTCTTCGAGCGTGATCAAAGCGCCTGTGGTATAAGCGTTTTCTTGCACATTTTGAAATTCGACCGGCAAATCGGCGCGCCTGAGCTCGTCGCCATCACTAAGAATCAGACTGCGCTCTATCACGTTTTTAAGCTCACGCAAATTACCTGGCCATGGGTAGTCGATCACAGCTTGGCGCGCTTCGTCTGAGAGCACTACTCCTCCACGCCCGAGCTGTTTGGCGTAGAAGTCTATGTAGCGCTTGGCGATGGGTAGCAGGTCTGTCGGGCGCTCGTTGAGCGCAGGCATCTTGAGCCCGATCACATTTAGCCGGTAGTAGAGGTCTTCGCGGAAGTTACCTTTGCTAACTTCTGCGGCGAGATCGCGATTGGTCGCGGCGACCACCCGGATGTTTGACTTGCGGGTGCGGGTTTCCCCGACCCGCTCAAACTCACGGTCTTGCAACAGGCGCAGTAGCTTGGGCTGGATCTCTAGCGGCACTTCACCAATCTCGTCGAGAAATAGCGTGCCGCCCTCGGCGGCCGACACTTTACCCCACGTATCCTTGATGGAGCCGGTGAAGGAGCCCTTGATGTGGCCGAAAAGTTCACTCTCGAGCAGCTCTTTCGAGAGGCTCGGGCAGTTGACCGTGACAAAGGGCTTATCACAGCGACCACTGTTTTTGTGGATATGTCTGGCGAGCACGGTCTTGCCAGTGCCGCTCGGCCCCAGTAAGAGGATACTCGCCTCCGATTTAGCGGCTTTTTCTGCGATCCGAAAAGTTTCCTGCATCTCTGGTTCGTTCGACTCGAACTCTAGCATCGGGTTGGCCGCATCCACCATGCCTTTGAGTTCCTTCAGTTTGTGGCTAGTCTCAAGGCTCTTCTCAAGCTTGGCCAGCATCTGGCGCAGCTCCTCGGGGATGAAAGGCTTTTGAATATAATCGTAAGCGCCGCGCTTCATCGAATCCACCGCTGACTCGATCGACGAGTGAGCGGTAAAAACGATTACAGGAATTTCGCTCCCTTCGGCTTTTAGTTTTTCGAGGTAATCGAGGCCGCTTTCATAGCCTAACATCATGTCCAAAATGATGGCGCCAATCGGCTCAGCCTCCAGCACGCGGCTGGCTTGCTTCGAGTTCTCTGCTTGAAAAGGGCTGTGCCCCATGGTCTTAAGTACGATGGATGTCGTCCTTAATATGTTCTGTTCGTCGTCGACGACTAAAATATTCATAGATTAATTCAAATGTGTGTTAAAAGTAGTTTATGGTTGATCCTACAAAGGGATCGTAACAAAAAAGAAGATTATGTGCCAATCCATCAATCGCCTGCTTAAGTTATTATTAACAAGCAACTTAAACATTAATTATCTTTAGCGCCCAGCAGATCGAGACTTAAAATATGCAAAATGCATGAGTGCGCGAAAACTAAAACGTGCATTTTGCACGTAAAGAAAACGCACTAGATTAGAATTCGCGCCTTCGCACCTCTTCTGCAAAGAGATATAGTAGTGCGACTCCTCACCTACCACTCTCTGGCTACGTGCGCTGATGAAGAATAAATGAAAGTAATAGTAACCCCACTCTCCAAATTCTACACAAAAAAAGCGGGGCTTTCGCCCCGCTTGGTAAATCAACTTGTTAATTCGAGTCGCTTAAAACCATGTCTCAATAGCTGGAGACGAGTGGCTAAGCTGACTAGAAAATTTACATTGTGGTGACTTTTAAGTCTTCGAGATTCTCAAAATCAAGTATTCCTAAACTCTCAAGCGTGAGTGGTGTGATACCACCCTTGGCCATGCCACGGTCGATTTGATAATTTTCAATAGCCTGTTCGGCATCGGCATCGATGGTGCCATCGATCGCTCCTGGGTTGAAGCCTTCGGCATTCAAACGCTGCTCGATCTCAAATGCGAGTGCAGGTGCAATGCTATCTTGGCAGAGGACACGCTCCCATTGGGTATACGCGGCGCTAGATTCAATCTCACGGCTGATCATCGTGTATTGCGGATCTACAGAGCGGCGCTCGGCGCGCTCGGCTTCGATTAATTGACGAACTTCCATTGTCGCATATTCGGTAGGGATGGATACGGAGCGTGTGTGAGCGGCCATATCAACAACCGTACGTTCGACTGTTTCATAAACTGCTGGAATCGTGCGCGTCTCAGTCCGAGCAGCTTGATCCAAGACTTGAACGCTCACTGTTTCATACTGAGCCGGTGATTCAATTAAGCAGATGACGTCGCCTGACATATTAGTAGCGACTTGGTTTCCCACATTCGCCTCTCCATCGACCCATTCACTCGTGGCTGCTTTAACTAGGATCTCTCGCTCTTCGGTGCGGAAGGTTGCGGGGATATATGTGTCGATCGTGCGCTTGGATTCGACTAGAACGCGCTCTTCAATCGTTTTGTAAGTCGCAAGAACCAACTCCAATTGCGTTTCCGCTTCTCGGACGACAACTTGCTTTTCAACCCACTCATACTTGGCAGGGATGATCTCGATCTCGGAAAAGCCAGACCGCGTCATAACGCGTTGATCACTCTGTCGCACTTCGGCTGGATAAATGAGCTCGCCGTAGCACTCGCCCGCTTTCGCGGCATTGGGAAAAGACTTCGCTTTGTTTTCTGGTGCGACCACGTAGCGTTCCACACGGCTAGTCTGAGGCACCGCCGAATCTAGATCGACTTCCCGCTTGGAGGAAATGTCCATGCGTACTGGCTTCATTGCATTGTCAGGTTGAGCGCGGTCGTAATGGCTCGTGCCTGTCTGCATGGATACCTGAGTTTCGTTAGCGAAACTATCGTTTCGATCTAAGTTTAAGCGATCATTGAAACCATAAGTGGACGAGGCTGTGATTGCTAAGCCTGCAAGGCTAGCGATGAGGATTGGATTCTTTTTCATATTATTTTCTTTTTAGTGTTTTTATTTTATTAACGAGACTAACTCATTAGAAGATACCATGCCAATTGATAGGATGAAATCTTCTAATGCCTCTTTGTGAGTGACTTATGAAAACCTCATATTCTATTTAATAAATCAGTTCTGCAATGTGCATGAGCTATTGACCCAGCTTCTTGCAGAACGCGGGAAAAATATTCGGTTGTTTGGGCTCAAATAGACGTAACGCAAGGTGCGGTGAGTCATGCAAGGTTGGAGTCCTGCCTTTAGGCCGGCCACGCTGGATGCGGCGAGTCATGCAAGGTCTAACTCATACCGTCTTCGAGTAACGCCCTGTCTCGGCAGGTTCGAGGTAAGCGTCGAAACACATAGCGAGATTACGAATAAAGAGCCGCCCGCGCTCCGTCACAGCGAAGCCGCGATCTGTCCAGACGAGGAGGTCATCCTCGGCGGGCTCTTTAAGCTGCGCCAAGGCATCCGCAAAGTGCGTCTCAAAATCGATTTTCCACTTCTCAGACATAGCTCCGTAGTCGAGCGACAGATCGCACATTAGGCGCATGATGACATCCGCCCGCATACGGTCTTCGTCAGTCAGTTCGTAGCCTTTGCAAATGGGCAACTGCCCCTTGGCCAAACAAGCTCGGTAGCTTTCGAGGTCTTTCACGTTCTGGCGGAAGCCGACCGCGCCTTGCGAAATACTAGAAATACCGAAGCCGCAGATCTCGACGCCGGCGCGGGTGCTGTAGCCTTGGAAGTTGCGTTGCAGCGATTGCTCGCGCTGCGCTTTGACGAGTTCGTCGTCGGGCAGCGCGAAGTGATCCATACCGATGTAAACATAGCCCTCGGAGCTGAGGCGCTCAATGCAGAGCCTGAGCAGCTGCATCTTAGTCTCGGCAGCGGGCAGACCGGCCTTTTCGAGTAGCTTCTGTGCAGGGCGCATCCAAGGCACGTGCGCGTAGTTGAAGATCGCAAACCGGTCGGGCTTGAGCTGCAGCACTTCGTCCAGCGTGGCCGAAAAACTTTCCGGCGTTTGCAGCGGCAGGCCGTAAATCAGGTCGAGATTCACCGAGTCGAAGCCGTGGGCGCGTAGCGTCTCCATCGCCGCCACATTCATCGCCTGCGGCTGCTCGCGGTGGATCACCTTTTGCACTTCGGGGTTAATATCTTGCACACCGAAAGAGGCGCGCGTCAGCCCCATTCGCGCAAAAGCTTCGACATGCTCCGGGCTGAGACGGCGCGGGTCGAGTTCGACGGATTTTTCGGCATCGGCGGTGAAAGTAAAGTGGCGGTCAATCATCGCCCCCAAGCGGTCGATCTGCTCGGGCTTAAAGAAGTTGGGCGTGCCACCGCCGAAGTGTAACTGCACGGCTTCGCGCCCGGCGGGGAGATGCTGCGCGAAGAGTTCGAGTTCTTTTTCTAGCAGATCGAGGTAGTCGTTACCCCGATCACGATCCAGCGTGGTGATCTGGTGGCAGCCGCAGAACCAGCACAGCGTTTCGCAAAACGGTAGGTGGAAATAAAGCGAGAGCGGCGCATCCCCCTGCTCCACCCCGCCCATCAGGGGCGCGTAATCGGCATACTCGCGAAAATGATTGGCCGGCGGGTAGCTAGTGTAGCGCGGCCCCGGCCGATTGTATTTGTCGATTAGTTGCAGGTCTTGTGCGGAAATTTGCATTGGAACTGAGAAGAGAATCGAAACCGACGCGTTTTGCCAAGTCGGGATTCCGCGGAAACTGGATGCGGAAGCTTAGAAAACTAAGCCAAGGCCCAGCTGCTTTAGCTACCGACAGTATGCCAGACAGCTACTATGATGACACATATGCGCTCTTACATCAAACCCAGCCCAAGTGCGGCCCAACCGGCACTAAACGTGTCGGGTTAATGTCATCATGCGTGTAATAATAATGCCGCTTGATGTGGTCGAAATTCACCGTCTGAGCAACTCCGGGCAGGCGGTAGATGCGCTCCAGATAGGCCTGCAAATGTGGATAATCTTGGATCTGCTTCTCGTTGCATTTGAAATGGCCGAAGTAAACCGAATCGAAACGAACTAGGGTGCAAAATAGCCGATAGTCGGTTTCCACGATGCGTTCTCCAAAGAGATAAGGGCCACCTGCGGAAAGACGTGCTTCCAACATTTCCAAAGAAGCGGGGAGCTTGTTAAAGCCAACTTCGTAGGCCGATTGCGAACTAGCAAAGCCTACGACCTCGTCGAGCCCGTGCCCGTCGCCTTCGCGAAAGGCCCAACCCGTCGCATCATCGCGGATGGGATTAACGAAGCTGACGCTGATCGCCTCGTCGAGCCCCATTAGGCGAAGGGTAACCATGCGCGGTGCGCCCAAGGGCAAGCCTGGCAAACGTATAGATGGTAGCGGCCCGCTTCAGGTGCCGCCCAATTACGGAACTCGTCTGCCTGACGCTCGAATGAGCCACCAGCGCCTTCTTCATCGGGGGATTGTGCCATAATAGTGTTATTCTTTCTAGGTTTTAATCAATAACGTGACATCAAGATATCTAGGAAAATAATTTAAGTACTCAGCTTTTTACTACGTTGACCAAGCTTACGCATAAGATTTGCGAACTGGGCACGCTCCTCCACCGAGAATCCATCAAACAGGGCATCCAGATTGTCCGCATGCGAAGCAAAAGCTTCCTCGATCAAAGACCTGCCTTGATCTGTCAGGTGGACGAGCACGACGCGCGCGTCGCCTTCGCTACGCTCACGGCGAACAAGCTCCTTCTTTTCTAGGCGTTGCACAGCCGTGGTGATTGACCCACTCGTTAAAAGCACCTTTTGCCCGATCGTATTGACGGGAAGCGCCCCCTTGTGCAGCAGCACTTCAAGCACTGCGAAATCAGAGAGCGAAGCAAAGCCTTGCTTGCCAATGCTCTTATGATCATAGCGCATGACTGCGTGCGATGCTTTCCAAAAAAGGAGGAATAGGTGCGAACCGGAGTGCTGATAAATCTTTGGCATACAAACCAAGTTGAGTCCATATACCTTGATGCCAAGTTTTTTGTTTGATTAACTTTCTGGTCGGGTGGAATGAAACCGGATTCCCCGTTCCGCTCCGGTTGTGTAGCGAGATCGCGCCAGCAAAGCTGCGGCCACTTGCACCAATCCCATTTCGACATTTGCAACCTGACTCTTATCCGACAATTTAACTACATGCGTTTAACCTGTTACTTTCTTCTTCTCGCCCTCTCATTGAACGCCGATCCGATCCGCGACTTCTGGTTCAGTGGAGCAGAGATCAATCGCTTCGAGCTCACGCAGATGCGCTATGGCGAGTCACACCCAGGACATGCCGAGTTCATCTTTGTGACGGAGCCCTTTTTGACCGACACGCAGGTTAAAAACGAGTCCGGAGGTAGCCCATCAACCGACGTGCTCAAGCTCAACGCGCTGCGCACTTTTAATACCGGGCTCTATAGCTACCGCACGATGACTAGCACCTTCCAGCCGATTGATCTGGCGGCGTTTCCTCATGCATTGAAAACAAATACATCAGTGCAGGACTGGTGCGGGCAAGCTTTTCAACAACTCAACAAAACCGAATCTGGCTGGCGTGGCGAGTTACGCTCCTACTTTCAAACGAAAGGCGATCGCGATTTTGAGCTGGGCGATGTGCGGCTCGAAGATGCACTCTGGATTCAATTAAGGCTCGATCCGCTACAACTGCCACTGGGAGAAATCCGAATCGTGCCAGGGGCGATTTACACCCGCTTCAACCATCACCCGATTCAAGGTGAAGCAGCGGAGGCCACGCTCGAATCCAATGGAAAAACCAGCACCTACGCGCTTACCTATGCAGAGATTAACCGCCAGCTAGAGATCACCTTCGACACAAAGTTTCCTCACATTATTCGCAGTTGGAAAGAGATCGGAGCCACAGGCACCACCGAGGCAGTGTTGACTCATCGCATCATGAACAGCAACTACTGGTCAGAGAATCGCTCCACAGATGCACCGAAACGTAAAAAGCTAGGCTTAGATACTCTAGCGAATTAGGTAAACGTGGCAAGGTGGCGTGTCCGCTCGCTTGTGGTGAGCTTGTCGAATCGCCAGACGCCTGCGCCGGTGTCAGCACCGAGCAGCCAGCCACAAAGGAGCCTCGTGGCAAACTTCAGTCATGCATTCTACAAATACCAGCCACGCACAGGCACTGCAAAATGCCCGTTACGCTACGCGGCTTTGAGTGCCAACCTCATCCTTCCCGCTGGTAGAAAGGGATTTCGAATTTCTCGTCTAAATTGGCACGGATTCGGTTATACATACGAGCGCCTCCGCACTACTAAAACAAAAACGAAACCATGTATAAAATGAATCAAACGAAAGAAGCTATCCATTCTGTCGAAATCACCGCTTCCATCAAAGCACTCCAGAGGGTTTTTCCATCTTGGGACATTACCGAACGTGAGGACGCTATACGCATGGCGCGATACTTCAAGTTTGAAGAAGTGGAAGCGATGCGAGGCTTTAACCACGACTTTGGCTCCATGATGCGTACGCAGTCCGTCTTCGTTCTTTGCCAACCTTTTATAACAAAAAACAACACGCTTCTTATTGCGCTGCGTCTTACGCCGTTAGATAGCTCCCTGATCGCAGCCCACGAGATCGTCCGCTATATTGAAGAGCAATATGAGGCTGCACGAAATGGCGCCACGGCTGCGGCTTAGCACACATAGAGTTAGAAGCGGCCACCTTACTAGCAGATGCCTTGGCGTCAAGCTACTCTGCCATATCCGCTAATCTCGCATCCGGAACGGCAAGCTAAAGGTGTGCGCTTGGCCGGTCGGTGTTGGGCCCGCCGAGGCGACTTGGCGGAAAGCGGCCAGCACGGATTGATCGAAGGCCGGATTGCCCGAACCGGGATTGAGGCGAACATTGGTAATGCGGCCAGAGGCAGCGACATCGAAAACCACCTCGGTGACTAGCCGCACGCCTGCTAGCTGGGTCGGCTTTGTCCACGCGGCGTCGATCTTGGAGCGTAAGCGCGAGCTGTAGTCTTCCAAGGCAGACAGCTGCTGTTGCGAAAGGCGCGGACTGGGATTACTCGGCGTCGCATTGCGCGGGATGACGAGCTGAGGCACATCGATCTGCGGCACAGCGATATTTTGGCGCAGGCGAGGTGCCGGCGGGCGCGGGCGCGGATCTTCCTTGGGGTGTTCTTTGAAAAAGTCGTCGGCCGACATGAGTCGAGGTGCGGGCGGCGCAGGCGGCGTAGGTCTGACAGTTTCTACCGGCTGCGGCTGTGGTGGTTGCGGCCGAGGAATATCGACTTGCGGCACGGGCGGGAGCTCCACTGGCGGCGGCAATTCTACGGGGGGCTGCGGCAGTGGTGTCGCATCGTTTGCTTGACTCACCTCACTGGGCGGTTCGACCATCTCGAAGACGTGCGGTTTCTCCTTCGGCTTAAAGGCTTGCACGATGGTTGCCAAAAATAGCCCCAGCAATACCACTAGGTGAAGGATCACCGCCGTCCAGAAGGGTTGGTCTTTGGGCAGCTTCATCGTGCTTATTCGATTTTAGTATCGAGGCTAATTCTGGAGAGCTTGCGCTGTTTGATCATATCCACCACGGTGATCACCCGCTGGTAGGGCAGTTGCGCATCGGCCCGTATGCTGAGCACCGGCGGCGCGGGATCCATCGCCATAGTATCGAGCAGATCCGCCAGCTGCTGCTCCGAGACTTGCTGATCGCCCCAATAATAAAGCCCAGCCTGATCGATCGACAGTGCTTGAAAGTCTTCGCGGTCTTCCGGCTGCGACTTGACCGCCTCGACCGGGAGATTCACCTCGATCGTCTGCTCCAGCAGGGGCGTGGTGATCATAAAAATGATCAGCAATGCGAACGCCAGATCGATCAACGGCGTGACGTTGATCTCTGTCAGAGCCGAGAGGCGATCTTTACGATGGAATTTACGAGCCACGGTGGAGAAATTAATTTTTTAAGAACTGAAAACTAGAGAACTGAAAACTTGGAAACCGGGCATTTACCCGTGCGCTGCCGCTTGGGCTTCTAGCTCGATGCGGTCGGCGGCGGTACTGGCAAAGTTCTCCAGTTCAACGACTGCGATCTTAGTATTTTGCAACAGGTAGTTGTAGCCAAAGACTGAGGGTATCGCCACCACTAGGCCTGCCACCGTCGTGAGCAAAGCGCCCGAGACACCCGGCGCGAGGCTTTGCAAACTGGCCGAGCCTGCGCCTGTCATGCCGCCAAAGGCATCCATCACCCCCCAGACTGTGCCGAGCAAACCGAGAAAAGGCGCACCCGTTACAATCGAACCGAGCACCACCATCTTTGCTTCGTAACGGATGATTTGCTCCGCCACGCTACGCTGTAGCGCGTTTTCCACATGCCCCATTCGGAGTGTGGAGCGGTGTGGATCGGCATTCGTCAGATCGCCTCCGTAACGGTGAAAAGCCTCCAACGCTTCCCGCACGATATTATAGTAAGGCCCCGCGCCTTTGCCCGGGCGCTCCGGATCGAGCGCAATCAAGTGCTTCTCCTTGGTGAGTATGCGTTCATAGCGCTGATTTTGCGAACGCAGCTTAGAGAGGTCGAGGTATTTGCCCAGCATCACCGTCCAAGCGACGATGCTGAAAAGCCCCAAAATCATGATCACCACCTTGCCCGCGAAATTCGACTGCGCAAAATAGGTGAAAACATTTGGCCCCGAGGCCGCTTGAATAAGAAGTGAATCGAAAACGTAAGAAAAGCTCATCAGAAAAGAATTAAAGTCGTGGATACAACAGACAGCAGTAAACCATAGGCGTTCAAAATGCCGCCAGCATAAAAAGAAAATGTGAATAATAAATATATACCATTGACAGTATATACTTATATTGGAATATATGTGGATTATGCAAGCCAGCGAAATTTACAAATGCATCGCAGACCCGCAGCGCTTACGAATCCTCAACCTGCTTGAAGCGGGCGGGCTGTGCGTCTGCCACCTGCAAGAGTTGCTCGATGTGCCACAGGTCAAGATGTCGAAGCAACTCGCCGCGATGAAGCAGCTCGGGCTGATCGCCTCCCACCGCGAGGGCACATGGATGATCTACTCACTGGTCGAACCGATCCACGGACTCGTCGCCGTCAACCTCAAGTATCTGCGTGAGGCCGACTGCGCCGAATGCAATGCCCTACAGCGCGATCTGATCGCACGCAGCAAGCTCATCTTACGTATCACCCATACTGGCGGCGACTGCCCCGCCAGCGTCTACGAAAAAATCGGCTGCTGCTGAGTGGAGGTTACGAGACGGGAGATATGGGATGCGGGATATAGGATATTGATTATGAAAACAGAAAATACAAAAAACAAACTACAGCCGCCGACAGAAAAGCCCGGCTTCTTCACTCGCATCCTCAACAAAGTAGATGCGTCGATGAAGTCCAAAGCCGACGAGGCAGCAACGAGCGAATGCTGCTCAGATGATAAAAAGGGTAAAGGCGGCAAGTGCTGCTAGGCACCAAACGTAGGGGCGCGACTTGTCACGCCCGCCGATCTAACAGCGACAGATACAACGCGGGCGTGACAAGTCGCGCCCCTACGAAATTAATAGAATGCTCACCACTCTCATAGACTCGCTCCTCTACGGCGCACTCGATCTCGACCCAGAGTCGCGCTTCACCGGCGCGATCCATTTCTTTCTCTACGATACGATTAAAATCTTTCTGTTGCTCGCAGTGATGATCTTTGCCATCGGAGTCATCCGTACGTGGCTGCCCGAGGAGCGTTTAAAAAAGTGGATGGGTAGGGGCGGCATCGGAGGCAACTTCATCGCCGCCCTCTTCGGTGCCGTCACCCCCTTCTGCTCCTGTTCGTCGATTCCTATTTTCATCAGCCTGCTCAAAGCGGGCGTGCCGCTCGGCGTCACTTTCTCCTTCCTGATTACTTCGCCGGTTATTAATGAGTATCTGGTCATCCTCATGGTCGGGGAATTTGGGGTCCCTATCACGATTGCCTATGTCGGCAGCGGGTTGCTGATCGGCACATTCGGCGGTGCGGTCTTGGGTAGGTTGAAATTAGAAAAGCACCTCGAGGCCGACATCATCGCCTCCGCCAACGCCGGATCGACTCAGATCGAACACACCTTCGCCACCCGCCTGCACTATGGATGGAACGAAGCCGTCACGGTGATTAAACAAATTTGGGTTTGGGTGCTCGTCGGTGTCGGTATCGGTGCCTTCATCCATAACTACGTGCCGCAAGAAACCATCCACTCCCTGATGCAAGCGACAGGTATCTTTTCTGTGCCCATCGCCACCGTGCTCGGCGTGCCTATGTATGGCAGTTGCGCCGCCATCGTGCCAATTGCGGTCGTGCTCTTTCAAAAAGGCATACCACTCGGCACCGCACTCGCCTTTATGATGGCCATGGCCGCACTCAGCCTCCCCGAAGCCATCATGCTCCGCCGCACCATGCATCTTAAGTTGATCGGCATCTACTTCGGTATAACGACCCTCGCGATTATCTTTACCGGATATTTGTTGAACGCGTTAGCTAAATTTTTATAATCGCAGACCACACAGCTCACCAAATTCCGCATCACATGAAAAAACTAAAAGTCCTCATTCTATGCACTGGAAACTCATGCCGCAGCCACATGGCTGAAGGCATCTTACGCGCCGCCGCGGGCGACCTCTTCGATGTCTTCAGCGCTGGCTCCAAACCGAAGGGCGCTGTCCATCCACTTGCGCTGGAAGCACTCAAAGAGATCGGCATCGACGCCAGTCACCACACCTCGGATCACCTCGACCTCTATCTCAATCAAGGCATCAACACGGTGATCACTGTCTGCGGCAACGCCGATCAAGCCTGCCCCACTTTTCCCGGCATGGCCAACCGCTACCACTGGGGTTTCGAGGATCCACCCCACGCCCAAGGCGCAGGCGAGACCGAACTCGACGCCTTCCGCCGCATCCGCGACGAAATCAAGCTCGTCTTCGAAGCGTATGCCGCCGGCTATCGGGAGGCCTCATCGTAGCATAGGCTTCCAGCCTGTGTCCCCGACACCCAAAGTCACAGGTACGAGGCATAGGCTACTTATCATGAAAAACGCACTGCTCGCCGAATTCATTGGCACTTTCTTCCTCTACCTTATCATCGCCATGTGCATCACGCCGCCGGCCAGCGCGGGGCTTATCACACCGCTAGCAATCGGCGTCGGCCTCGCAGCGCTGGTTTATTCGTGCGGGCACTTGTCAAAGGCGCATTTCAATCCAGCGACGACTCTCACGTATTTTTGCGCAGGCACACACTCGAAGAAAGCTCTTTTTCCGTTCATCGTTGTTATCTTTACCGCGGCGATCACTGCGGCGCTCACAATCTTAATTCTCAATCCAGAAGGCCTTGCGGTGGTCAAACCGCTCGAAGTTAATTATCCGAGGATCATCGTCGCCGAGTTCCTTTTCACCTTCGCGCTGATGTGGGTCATCCTCAACGTGGCCATCGCCAAAGGGACTAAAGGCAACGGATTCTACGGCATCGCCATCGGAGGGATCGTCGCGGCGGGTGCTTACGCCGTCGGCCCGATCTCGTTTGCAGCTTTCAATCCTGCGGTCACGCTTTCGTTGTGCATTAATGGTTTTATACCTTGGGCGGCACTACCCATTTACTGGATCACCCAAGCCACGGCCGCGATTGCGGCGGGTCTGTTGTTCAAGAGCATGCAAGTCACTGAGCCGCTCCAACGTAGTCTTCACGAGTGAAGCATCTACAAAAACCTCTTAATCTCGTTTGAATTTCTCAGACTGCGCCCGTAGCTTCCACGCATGTCCAAACAAAAACATATCGTCGTCCTAGGTGCCGGATTCGGAGGGCTGAACTTTACCCGGAAGTTACAGCATCCTGATGCGCGGATCACCATCGTCGACCGCCAAAACCACCACCTTTTCCAGCCCCTACTCTACCAAGTGGCGACGGCTGGCTTGGCTTTGCCTGAGATCGCCGAACCCGTGCGCACCATCTTCGCCAAGCGCGATGACGTGCACGTATTGATGGACAACGCAGAGGCCATCGACGTCAAAAACAAAACGGTGCGCCTCACTCATCAGACATTGCACTACGATTACCTCGTGGTCGGCCTAGGCATGGTCAGCAGCTACTTCGGTAACAACGAATGGGCGAAGCACACCATCGGCCTCAAATCACTGAGCGAAGCACGCCGCATTCGGCAACGGGTCTTACACGCCTTCGAACGAGCCGAGGCGATTCAAGACGAGAGCGAGCGCCTAATGACGGTCGTGGTGGTCGGGGCGGGGCCAACTGGCGTCGAAATGGCGGGTGCTTTGAGCGAACTCACCAAACGTGTCTTTAAAAAGGACTTCCGCTCAATCCAACCCGAGCATTCGCGCATCATACTCGTCGAGGCAGTCGACCGCGTGTTGACTATGTATTCCGAGTCTTCCTCAGCAAAAGCACAAGCGAGCCTAGAGCGGATGGGCGTCGAGCTACACCTAGGAAAACCCGTCGAGGACATTTCCGAAGCGCGCATCACCTTCGGCGGCGAGACCATTGAGGCCGAATCTATCATCTGGACCGCAGGCGTTGAGGCCAACCCTTTGGTTAAAGACCTCCCCGTCGAGCACAACCGCAAGGGGCAGGTGCCCGTCGCGGCCGACTGCTCCATTCCCGGCCACCCCGAGGTTTTCGCTATCGGCGACATCGTCGATTTGACTGACCCTAATGGCGTGCGCGTGCCTGGCGTCTCGCCCGCAGCGATACAAATGGGTAAATACGTCGCCAAGATCATCCGCAACGAACTCGACGGCAAATCAGACCCGCGCCCCGTTTTTAAATATTTTGACAAGGGTTCGATGGCCACCATCGGTCGCTCCTCTGCAGTCGCCGAAATCGGCAGGCTCAAGTTTTCTGGCTTCCCCGCATGGTTCCTCTGGCTAGCGGTGCATCTCGTCTTCCTGATTGGTTTTAGAAACCGTTTGGCAGTTTTGATCCAATGGATATATGCCTACATCATATACCGCCCCGGTGCGCGCGTCTTCGAAAAGCCAGACGAATCGACTGTAGTCTGAAGGCTAGAGACAAAAAGCCAGCAGTTCCTGTGGGGTCGCACGCCTAAAGATTGATTTAACGACTGAGCTGCAGCTAGCCAAAATCCTGCTTTTAAGAATTCTCCAGTAAACGTCGCAACGAAAACTATTTGGCGAACAGCTTTTCCACGTATTTCGCAATTAAATCGTATTCTAAATTCACAAGATCGCCGACCTGCTTGGTGTGCAGATTCGTGACCTCCATCGTGTGCGGAATCAGCCAAATGGCAAAACTTGACTCGTCGACCTCGGCCACTGTCAGGGAGATACCATCCACCGTGATGCAGCCCTTGTGCACGATGTAGCGCAGCTTGTCCGCCTCTGGTTTGATCCGAAAAAAGAAATCCTTTCCCCGCGGCTCAATCGCCTCGATCACGGCAGTCCCATCCACGTGCCCAGAGACAAAGTGCCCGCCCATGCGCGTGCTCGGCAGCAGCGCCCGCTCTAAATTAACCTTTCCGCCCGCGCCCACACCACCAATAGAAGTTAAGCGCTTGCTCTCTTCGAGCAGATCAAACTCGATCCGATCCTCCGAAAAAGCGATCGCCGTCAGGCAACAACCGTTGACCGCGACACTGTCGCCCAACTGTAGATCCTTAGTGACCGTGTGCGCTTCTAGCACCAAGCGCCAAGCGCTCGCGCGTTCTTCAAAGGAGACTACCTTACCCGTTTCTTCGACAATTCCTGTAAACATAGCTTGAACGCTAAATGGCTTGTTCCAGAACACAAACCACAAAGTTGCTCAAAATGTAAGCCCGAGTTAGATGGAATTGATTTTTATCTCGATTCCACCGATACAGCGCATAACCTCCGGCGACATGATTGGTTGGATAATTCTTGGCGTCATCGTTCTCATTTTAGTCGGTATCGTTTTTTACGTCATCGGCATTTACAATACACTCGTTCAGCTGAGGAACCGTTTTACAAACGGCTTTGCTCAAATCGATGTGCAGCTTAAACGTCGGCACGATCTGATTCCGAATCTAGTCGAAACGGCTAAGGGCTACTTAAAGCACGAAAAAGAGACGCTCGAAAACGTCATCAAAGCGCGTAACCAAGCTGCCAGCGCGCGCGAGACTGCGGCGGCGCATCCGGAAGACGCTTCCAGTATGCAAAACCTGCGGGCCTCAGAGGGCGCTCTAGCTGGGGCCATGACCGGCTTCTTCGCACTTTCCGAAGCCTATCCAGACTTAAAGGCCAATCAAAACATGATGCAATTAACGGAGGAGCTCACCACCACCGAAAACAAAATCTCCTTCGCGCGTCAGGCTTACAACGACGCAGTGATGCGCTACAATACCGGCCGCGAGCAATTCCCCGCAGCTGTCTTTGCCGGTATGTTTAACTTCCTACCTGCCGAGTATTTTGAAATCGAAGACCCCACGGAAAAAATCGCTCCGAAAGTGAGTTTCTAAGGGCAGACGCTAGCTATGGATTTCTTTGAAGCTCAAGATCACGCCCAAAGTCGGTCGAAATTCTTAGTCCTTTATTTCTTCTGTGCGGTGCTACTCATCATCGCGGCCGTCTATTTTGCAGTCACCGGGGGCGTCTTTTATTACCAGCATAAGCTGGGCACCGGAGCTTCGCCGCCGCTCTTCACCGGCTTGCGACTTTCGCTCACAGCCGGCATCGTCGTGCCGCTGATCTGCTTTGGCAGCCTCTGGCGCACCTCCCAACTCCGCAGCAAGGGCGGCGCGGGCGTAGCTCAATCTTTAGGTGGGCGCAAAGTCAGCTACACCACGCAGCGCCCTGACGAGCGTATGTTGCGCAACGTGGTCGAAGAAATGGCCATCGCCTCCGGCCTGCCCGTCCCAGGAGTTTACGTGATGGATCACGAGACTGGGATCAATGCCTTTGCGGCTGGTTTCGGCCTCAGCGACGCCGTGATCGGCGTGACGAAGGGTGCGATTGAGCAACTAGATCGTGATGAGCTACAAGGCGTGATAGCCCACGAGTTTAGCCATATTTTAAACGGGGACATGCGGCTCAACACCAAGCTCAGTGGATGGGTCTTTGGCATCGTGATGCTCACCATGCTGGGGCGCGGCTTCTGGCGATTCATCGGCGGCGGTTCCAAGTCAAGATCAGGTTCTGGCCGCGGAATCTATTTCGGGCGCAGCCGGGGCAGCGGTGGTGGCGGTGGCGATTCGAAAGGAGGGGCGGGTGCACTCATCATCGCAGTGATTTTAGTCGCCGTGTTGATCACGATGGTTGGGTTTATCGGGGAGTTTTTCGCGCGCCTGATTCAGGCAGCCGTCTCCCGCCAACGTGAATATTTGGCCGATGCCTCGGCGCTGCAATTCACTCGCAACCCCGCAGGCATCGGCAACGCCTTGCGCCGCATCGGGGGGATCCACCACGACTCTGTGCTGCAAAATCCAAACGCCAGTGAGTTTGCGCACGCATTTTTTGCCAAGTCGCTGACCAGCGAAGTTTCATTTCTAGCCACCCACCCCCCGCTCAAGAAGCGCATTGCTCGCCTGCTCAAAGACTGGCAAGGCGACTACCTCAAACCACGGCCACCGCTAAAGAAACAAGCAGACGCGAAGAAAAAGCCAAAAAGAAAACCCACTACGTTCGGAGACGCAATAGGAGGACTAGGCGCAGAGAGCACCGATGGAGCTCAGGGAGCTACATCGGACAACTTCCAGCAAATGCTCACAGCAGGGCTGTTTATGCAATGCCTTGGCCAACTAAAACAAAATAGCCAAGCTTACGCTGAGCAAATTCGCGAGAAACTTGAGGCGGACTGGCCAGATGTGCTGGAGCAAGTTGACCGCAGCCCCGGCTTCTTGCTAGCGCTGCTTTTCCACAAAGACGATAGCATCGCACAAAAACAAATGGTGCAGCTAAAAGAAGTTTTTCCAGACCGAGTGAATCGTGTTGAAGACTACGGCAGGAAGCTACGCACCATCGGTCGCTCAGAGCGTCTACGACTACTCGAAATACTCGCACCACGCTTACCCGAGGCACTGATCGAGGCCGAATATGAGGACTATCTCACCTGCGTCGAAGCCTTTGTTGAAATTGACCAGCAAGTGCTCCCCTTCGAGATGGCTTGTTTGCAGATCGTGCGCCGCCAACTACTCAAAGAAAGTGCTTACGCACCCACACGCCAGAGCCAAGCCGAGATCACAGGCGCAGCCCGTATCCTCTGTAGTCGGCTGCTGGCAGAGACCGAGCTACTAGGGCAAGACGCCGCGCAAATATTAAAAAGCGCTTCCCAGCAGGCACCCTATTTTATAAATCAGCTAGAGGCCGTTGAGAATGTAGATTCGACAGCGATCGAAAGCGCGTTTGCCATTCTGGCGCGCACCCCCTACCGCATACGGAAGCAGTTTTTGCAGAGTTGCGAGCGCATCGTAGCCGCCGACGAGAAAGCCTCAATTAACGAAGTAGAGCTACTAAGAGCCATTGCAATCGGCATCGGAGTGCCCGCCGCACCGATACTTCCCAACGCTTAAACGAAACACATCCGTTCCAGCGAGTTCTGGTGCTCCCGTTGAGATTCGAACTCAAATTTGCGGCTTCGGAGACCGCCGCTCTATCCATTGAACTACGGGAGCATTCAGAAGAAGCAAAATTTCTGACTCTAGCATCAGGGTCAACGCGAAAAAGTGGCAAATAAAAACAGACCTGTCCCTTATTTTTATTCTTGCATGTGATCTCGGTTTCTCCAATTTACTTGAATGCGCTACAAGAGAATCATCGCCGAAGGGGTGGGAATATACCACTGCATGTCGCGGACTGTGAATGGGGAGGCTTTCTTCGATACTCGTGAAAAGGAGGTTCTGCGGAAGATGATCCACCAAGTCGCAAGCTTTTCGGGTGTGGAGGTTTTGACTTTCTGCTTGATGAATAACCATTTTCATCTGCTGGTGCGGGTGCCCCCAGCGGAGGGAGTCTCTGACAAGGAATTACTCCGCCGCTACCGGGTGCTCTACCCCAAACCGACCACCTACCAGACTGCCTCAATTGAAGTCATGACGAAGGAATTGATGGCGGATGGTCCCGACGCGGAAGCGATCCGTGCACGGTTGCTCGCTCGGATGGGCGATATTTCGGCTTTTATGAAAACGCTGAAACAGCGCTTCTCGACTTGGTTTAACAAAACTCATGACCGCTTCGGGCCGCTTTGGTCTGACCGCTTCAAGAGCGTTCTGGTCGAGGGGAAAGGCAACGTGCTCCAGACTATTGCGGCCTACGTTGACCTGAATCCTGTGCGGGCTGGAATCGTGCAAGACCCGAAAGATTACCGCTTCTGTGGCTATGCGGAAGCAGTTGCCGGACTGGGGGATGCGGTGCGGGGGATAACCTTTGTGACTTCGGGGCTCTACGACGTATCTGCGGCGGACGCTCTAAAAGCCTACCGTTTGATGCTTTTTGGTAAAGGCAGCTCACCAGCGGCGGGCACCTCGCAGATCGGCCGTGCTCAGGCAGTCCGAGCTCTTGAAGAAGAACAAGGCCACTTGCCTACGGCGACTTTACTACGCTGCCGGATACGTTACCTCTCGGAAGGGGCGGTGCTGGGATCGCGCGAGTTTGTGGCTGCGCACATGGATGCGTGGCAACGGTCGACGCGACGGAAAAATCGGCCAAAGCCGTGCTCTTTTCAGGCCGAGGCGTCTGAACCTCTGGTAGTGATGAAAAATGTAAGAGGTCAGGCATATTCCTAGAAAGGCGTTTCTTAAAAGACGCCCAGCGGACACGCTATCCTTTTTAAACTTGTGCCGGATCGACGAACTCTAAGCCGCCCTCTTCTTTGAGGCTGCGATAGTAACAACCGGAGCGAGCGACACCCTCTTGATTCTTTGTATGACAAGCTCCTTTACCAGCGGGGGTCACTTTGTAAAGGATCGAGTTTTGCTCACAGTTGATGCGAATATCCTCGATCTTGAGGTAGTCGCCGCTGGTCTTACCCTTTATCCAGAGTTCGTTGCGACTGGTGCTCCAAAAGGTGGCCATGCCGCATTTCAGAGAGGTTTCAAGCGCCATTTGGTTGGCGTAGCCGACGATCAGCACCTCGCCGGTTTTCGCATGCTGGGCGATGGCGGGCAGCACATCGGCACCGCAATTGGCCACCTTGCGCAGCTTGGTGAAATCGAGATTGAGGACTTTGCCTTCTTCTAATTCTTTGTGAGTCATGCTTTCGAGCTAGAGGTGAGCTGGAGCGGAGTCGAGATTTGAATGAGTGTAATGAAGCAATTTCATATAAAGAAAATTATTTTTCCTTTCCATTCGACTGGCGGCAAATATACTAAATGCCTTTTAAATTTCTATAGAAACACGACCAAACAGGGTCAAACACACCACATACTATGCAAACAGAGATTCTCTCCCAAGCAGCGACTCAAGCTCGCGGCCTCGCGATCGATGCGATTCACGCCTGCAGCTCCGGCCACCTAGGCCTCCCTCTCGGCTGTGCCGATATAGGCGCCGTGCTTTATGGCGCAGGCGGCCTCCGCTTCAACCCTGCCGAGCCTAAATGGCTCAACCGCGACCGTTTCGTGCTCTCCGCTGGCCACGGCTCCATGTTTCTTTACTCGTGGCTCCACCTTTCGGGCTACCGCCTCTCTCTCGAAGAAATCAAAAACTTCCGCCAACTCGGCTCGGAGACTCCAGGCCACCCTGAATTTGGCGACACCGCAGGCGTCGAAGCGACCACTGGCCCCCTCGGCCAAGGCATCGGAAACGCAGTCGGCTACGCGCTCTCTGGTAAACGTGCCGCAGCCAAGTTCAACACCGCCGACCATACCATCTTCGACCAGCACATCGTGGGTCTCCACGGTGACGGCTGCCTCCAAGAAGGCGTGGCCAAGGAATGTATCGCTTTTGCCGGACACAATAAGCTCGATAACCTCATCCTAATCTACGACTCCAACGACGTCACCCTCGACGCAATGGCCGATCAGACACAGAGCGAAGACGCCGCCGCCTACTACACCTCGCAAGGCTGGGACGCCGTCACCATCGACGGGCACGATCTCGCTGCGATTCACAAAGCGATTGACCACGCGAAGTCCAACGACAACGGCAAGCCCAAGGTCATCATCGCGACGACCACCATCGGTAAGGGCATCCCCGAAGTCGAAGGCACCGCCGCAGGCCACGGCGAAGGCGGCGCAAAATTTGCCGAAGCTGCCCGCAAAGGACTCGGCCTGCCCGCAGAGACTTTCTACGTATCCGAAGAAGTGCGCGCACACTTTGCCGATGTCGCCAAAGCCGGTGCCGCCGACTACGAAGCTTGGGAAAAGACCTTCGCAGCATGGAGCGCAGCCAATCCCACACTTGCTACCGAGCTCAAAGGCGAAGTGCCTGCAGATCTGCTCGACCTGATCCCCGAATTCGATGCAGGCACCAAGGCCGCTACCCGCGCATCCGGCGGCACCGTCATCCAGGCCGTCGCTAAAGCCGTGCCCAGCCTCGTCAGCGGCTCGGCTGACCTCTACGGCTCGACCAAGAACTACATCAAAGACGGCGGCGACTTCGGCCCCGAAAACTTCGCAGGCCGCAACATCTGGTTCGGCATTCGCGAGCACGGCATGGGCGCGATCTGCAACGGCATCGCCTACGACGGCATCTTCAAAGCCAGTGGCGCGACTTTCCTCGTCTTCGCCGACTACATGCGCGGCTCGATCCGCCTCGCCTCGCTCTCTAAGCTGCCCGTCACCTACATCTTCACCCACGACTCCGTCGGTGTCGGCGAAGACGGCCCCACGCACCAACCCGTAGAAACCGTCAGCGGGCTCCGCGTGATTCCAAATCTCGACGTGATCCGTCCTGCCGACGCCGAAGAAACCGCCGGTGCCTTTGCCGCAGCCGTTCAACGCACGGATGGCCCAACCGCGCTGATTCTCACCCGCCAAAACGTGCCTGCTCAAGACAGCCTCTCCATCAGCGACCGCCGCCGAGGCGTGCTCAAGGGTGGTTACATCGCCAAGAGGGAAAGCGGCGACCTGAAGCTCATCCTTATGGCGACCGGCTCCGAACTCCAACACGCGATGGGGGCGGCCGAGCAACTCGGCGACGGCGTACGCGTGGTCTCACTCCCATGCTTCGAACGCTTCGAGCGCCAGAGCGCGGACTACATCGAGAGCGTGCTCCCCAGCAGCTGCAGCGCACGTGTCGGTGTGGAAGCAGGCATCTCCAGCACATGGGGCAAATACGTCGGGCTAGCAGGCAAGACAGTCTGCATCGACCGCTTCGGTATCTCCGCTCCCGGCGACACCGTGATGGCGGAACTCGGAATGAGCGCCGACAACGTCGCCAAAGTAGCCAAGACGCTAATCTAGCCGATTAGGATTCTTTCTAAATCAAGCGCCACCCTCGCAAGGGGCGGCGTTTTTTGGGCAAAGTAGAAGCGACACTCTTGTAGCTTTATAGGTGTCGAGAACCACCATACAGCCAGCATTACCCGCGAGTCTAGCATCGAAAGTGGTTCCCGCGTCCGCTAAAATACCACACAAGCACCTAAGGATCCAAGGGCCTCACGAGTGAAGCCGCTAAACCTTTTGCATTGCGAAAATGTTCCAAACGATTGTCCTGTTAGTCACATGTCCAGTCGCCTGTCCCCACTCACTGTCTTAATTGCCGCCCTCTGCACCCTTTGGGCGGGGTGTAGTGATTCTGCGGATACACCCGATGCGTCACCAGCGCAGAGTCGACACTCCGGCCAGATCTTCCCCTACTCGCACAATCCACCGCTGCTCGTCAGAACCGGGCCCGATGCCTGCGTGAATTGCCACCAGCAAGCGGTCGAAGACTGGCAACAAAGCCACCACGCCAAAGCCAACCGTCCGGTCTCGGTGCGGCGCGACGCCGCCGCCTTCACCGGCACGCGATCAATTCAAGAGTCAGGCATAATTTATCAAATGGTGCAAGTGGATCAGGCCTTCAAACTACGCGTGGTCGGCGAAGACGGCATCCAGCAGGCGGAATACAACCTTGTCGGCGTGATCGGCGAAACCCCCCTACGCCAATACCTCGCGCACCTCCCAGGTAATAAATTTCAAACGATCAGCGCCACTTACGATGTGCTCAAAGACCAGTGGGTCGATGTCTTTGCTGGCCAAGACCGCATGCCCGACGAGTGGGGCCACTGGCAAGGGCAAGGCATGAACTGGAACGCGAACTGCGCCTACTGCCACACCACCGAATACGAAAAAGGCTTCGACTACGAAAACAACCTCTACCAGTCCACTTGGATACAACAAGGCATCGCCTGTGCCGAATGCCACTCCGGGCTAGACGCCCACCTCGAAGCCGCCCAAGCTGGCGATTACACCTCGGGGTTGACTCATCTCGACGCCGTGCAGACCAAAGAAAACTGCCAAAGCTGCCACTCGCGCCGCGACCAGCTCACAGCTGATGCTTTCAGCCTAGGCGACCGATACGACGATCACTTCGCGCTCTCCCTCCCCGACCAACCTGGGCTCTACTACCCCGACGGGCAAATCCTCGACGAAGTCTTCGTCCACGCCTCGTTCGAGATGAGCCGCATGGGGCACGCTGGAGTCACATGCGCAGACTGCCACAATCCCCACACCCTAGAGCAGATCATACCAGTCGCAAAAAACATGCTCTGCATGCGCTGCCACGAAGCAGGCGTCAACGATGCGCCGATCATCGAGCCCGTCAAACACAGCTTCCACTCCGAAGGCAGCACGGGGAACCAATGCGTAGAGTGCCACATGTCCGAGACCGTTTACATGCAAGTCGACTGGCGCGCCGATCATGGCTTTCACTCACCCGATCCATTGATGACCAAAGAGCTCGACATACCTAACGCTTGCAATAAGTGCCACACTGAAGAGAGCGTCGATTGGGCAGTCGAGCACGCAGAGAGCTGGTATGGTGAAGAACTAGAGGCCAGCCGCCAACGCCAACGCGCGCGCGCGGTCAGCAAAGCCTACGCTTACGATCCCGCCGCACTGCCCGAACTCTTAGCGCTCGCCGAGGCGGAAGACATCCCCGCCTGGCAGGCCACTTACACCGGGCTCATTGCCAACTACTTGCCCAGCGCCGCTGCCGAAGCCCATCTACGCAGCCAACTCGGCCACGAAAGCCAGCTCGTGCGCACCCGTGCCACCAGCGGCCTAGCCATGGTCGCATCCGGAAGGGAGCTACTACTCGATCAGCTTAAGGACGAAAGCCGCTCGGTGCGCATCGCCGCCAGCCGCGGCCTCGCCTCGCGCAACCAAGACGTGACCGATCCCGTCGCGGCCAAGGAGTGGGCAGAGTATCTCAACTTCAACGCCGACCGACCCCAGAGCCTATTCATGCAGGCCAACCAAGCCGCCAGAGAAAACCGCCCCGCCGATGCGCTCGACTACGTGCGCCGCGCCACCCAACTCGACGCGGCCAACCCCGAGATGTATCATCAAGGCGCGATTCTACTCAGCACCGCAGGCCTCAATAAAGAAGCCCGCACTCAACTCTTCGCCGGCTGGGAGCGCGCTCCCGAAAACCCGCGCTTCCCCTACTCACTCGGGTTATTAGCAGCCGAAACCGGCGACCTCGAATCCGCCGCAGGCTACCTCGAAGAAACCGTCGCGATGGCACCCGACTTCTACCGCGCTTTGTACAATCTCTCGCTGGCCTACACCCGACTAAATCGCCCTGAGGACGCGCAACGCGCAATGCAGCAGGCGCAGGGGCAGTAAGGGTTGGAGTCCCGCCTTTAGGCGGTCGTTGAAACTAAGATCAGCAGTCCAAGTAGGGTGCATTTTTAACTGCTAATTACATGAATTTACGCGAATTAAAAAAAAACCGGCCACCCTTTCGGATGGCCGGTTCGTGTTTAAAGCGTCTGCTTTAATCGACTAGGGATCGAGGCCTAAAGGGCTTCGGAACCTGTCTCGTCGGTGCGGATACGAGTCGCGCTTTCGACGGGAATCAGGAAAACCTTACCATCGCCGATTTTTCCAGTCTTGGCGGCCTTTACGATCGCTTCGATGGTCTTGTCGGCGTCGGCATCGTCAACGACGATTTCGACCATGACTTTAGGCAAGAAATCGACTGTGTATTCACTGCCACGGTAGATTTCGGTGTGGCCTTTTTGGCGACCGAAACCCTTTACTTCTGTGACGGTCATACCTTCGATGCCGATATCTGCGAGAGCTTCTTTGACCTCTTCTAGTTTGAAGGGCTTGATGACTGCTTTTACCAATTTCATAATATTATGTAATGTATGCTTGTTTTGTAGATTGGCTAGGCAAAACTTAGCGTGAGCTAGCTGCGAAGTCAGGATAGGCTTCTTGACCGTGCTCGCCAATGTCAAGACCTTCTGCCTCTTCTTCAGGAGATACACGGACTCCGATTGTTACCTTCAAGATACCGAAGACAATAAACGAGAAGATGAACGCGGCCAGAGCGACGGCAAAAACACCCGTGAGCTGACCGAAGATTGTGTAACCAGAATCAGTTACATCAAAAAAAGCACAAGCTAGGATGCCCCAGATGCCACAGATACCGTGAACGGAGATGGCACCAACAGGATCGTCGATCTTGATCTTATCGAAAAAGATAATTGAGAACACAACAATAATGCCAGCGATCAGGCCGATGATCAGCGCACCCATTACAGAAACGATGTCTGCACAAGCAGTGATGCCGACTAGGCCTGCAAGGATGCCGTTGAGAGCCATGGAAAGATCAGGCTTCTTAAGGAAAACCCAAGAAACTAAGATCGATCCGAGTGCACCGGCAGCTGCTGCCAAAGCGGTCGTTGTGAAAACAAGCCCGATACCGCTTGGATCAGCAGAGAGAACTGAACCACCGTTGAAACCGAACCAGCCGAGGAAGAGAAGGAAGACACCAATCGTAGCGAGTGGCATGCTGTGCCCGAGGATTGGACGAATCTTACCATCGACATATTTGCCAGCACGTGGGCCGAGCAGAATAACGCAAGCTAGTGCAGCGAAACCACCGAAGGCGTGCACCACTGCTGAACCAGCGAAGTCCTTAAAACCTGCATCGCCGTTAAGACCGCCGAGCCAGCCACCTCCCCAGTGCCATGAACCGACAACTGGGTAAGCAATACCTACAAGAAGTGTTGCGAAGATCATGAAACTACCAAGCTTCACACGCTCTGCGACCGCACCGGAAACAATTGTTGCCGCAGTTGCGGCGAACATGGCTTGAAAGATAAAGTCACCAAAACCTGTCATGGCAAGACCTGCACCGCCGTAGCCAAATGTATTGGCACCATCCGCATTGAGATCACCGATCATCGATCCGAAAGATATCCATCCGTTAAAATCGCCTGGGTAATGTGTGTTGAAACCGATGACCGCGTATGTGACGAGGCCGATCGAGATGATGAACACATTCTTAAACAAAATGTTCACAGTGTTCTTGGATTGAGTCAGGCCAGATTCGAGTGTCGCGAAACCGAGGTGCATGACAAAAACAAGCGCGGCAGCAATGACTGTCCACAGCATAGATACTGTGAAGAAGTCAAAAGCGAATGCCCACTCGCCTTGTCCCTCGATTATGTCGAGATAGCTTTGTGCATATTCGGCTTCGCCGGAATCAGCGCCGTATTTGGCCTCCATTGCAGCAACTGCTGCTCTGGCTGGCGCCAACGATAGTTCAGTGGCTGCAGCCAATGCAGCATCGGCCGCAGGATCTGCAGCGGCCTCAGCCATCTCTTCAACAGGGACGTCCTGCGCACCGAGCGAGCCGGCCATCAGGAACGCCGTGCTGGTAAGCAGCAGAGCGAGAAGGTATTTTTTTATCTTCATGGTATTTGTTTTTGTCAGGTTTGTTGCTTTATTTAGTAATTTAGATCAAAACGCCCGTTTAATGAGTATTTTGAGCGGAACGCGGGATCGCGAACAAAACACTCTGAGCAGCCTACATGCCAAGTCTCTGAATTGTTATAAATAGCAGCTTCTACCCCACTAAATAGTCGGAAATCCGGAACACTAATCGCTATAAGTGAGCAACTTAGCATAATTTATTATTTTTCCTGAAAATAAAAAAGGACGCATCAAATGCGTCCTTCAGTGAAATATCTGGCCGTCCTGAGCCTCAACCCGGTGGCCACGCCATCGTGCGGCCACCCAGCACATGCACGTGCAAGTGAGGGACAGTCTCGCCGCCATCTTGACCGTTATTGATCACGATTCTATAGCCACCTTTGAGATTCAGCTTTTCAGCTACCGCAGCTGCCGTGACCAAAAGGTGTCCTAAGAGCGGTTGCTGAGCCTCGCCCGCCTCTGCGAGGCGGGGGATGATTTTTTTTGGGATGACCAGCAGATGCGTCGGCGCTTGAGGGTCGATATCGTGGATGACGATACATTGATCATCCTCGTGCTCGATCTTGGCCGGAATCTCGCGGGCGATGATGCGTTCAAAGAGGGTGCTCATCGTAGCCTTATGGGTTTTGCAGACGAAAAATGGTGACAAACTCAGCCATCAACTCGCGTAGTTCGGCTTTAATGGTGTCCACTTCGTTGACATCGGCACGCGCGGTGCGGCGCAGCTCAAAAGTCGTGGCGACGATCTTATCTTTATTACGGTCGATCGTCACGTTGTCGCGAATGCATAAAATTAGATCGAACTGGCCAGTGGCCACGCGGTTTGAGGTATCAATCGAGAGCTCGATCAGAGGGACATTGAGGTCGGGCTTATTGGCAATAAATGAGCGCAGCTCGATCTCCCCACGGCGCAATTGCAGCTCCATAATATCGCTCAGATCCAAGCGCTCCATCGCGGTCACCTCCGTGGCAAACGAAGTATCGATGTTCATATAGAGGAAATTGATGCCTCGCAGATGGGTGGCATTTTCAGCGGCCGCCAGCGGAAACTGAAAGCAAACGAACAGAGGTAGCAGGCAAAGTAGATAACGCATGAGAAAAAAAGTTAAACGAGGCAAAGCCAGATGTAAAGCGTGAGTCGACGGAAGGTAGTCAAATCACAGCACCACAACTTGCAGACGCGAGCCACGGGTCGCCCAGGCGCAGGCCAGCTCGTCGATCCAGTTGCGCACCCGCTGATACTGCGCTTCGCGGTGCTTTGTCCAATACTTACCCACGGGGCAGACGGCCTCGCGTAGTCCAGTGACGAGGAGCAAGCCCTCGCGGCGACCGGCGAGTTTTTTCATCTCCACCACGATGGCTTGGCGTATCCACAGCGGGCTAAAGTCCTCGAGCCGAGGCACATACCAATGCGCAAAAGCAAAATCGGCATTTTCGACACCTTTGCCCGCCTCGCCGAAGTGCAGGCGGGCAAGCCTATCCACATAGTCGCCAAGTGATAGGCGCTCGAGATCTTCCGGGTGCTCTTGGTAGGCGAACTCCAATGCGCGGCGAGCGTGCTCCGCCCGTTCAGGATCAGACACGCGCCCGAGCAGTTGGTTGAGCGTACGGAGCTGATCGACAGGCTTCGCTTTAGGCTTCGGCATGTTGTTCAGTCGATGCTTTCAGCTCGTTGATCTCCTGCGCCAGCTCTGCAAGATCGCGGAAATCTTTATACACCGAGGCGTAGCGCACATACGCGATCTGGTCGAGGTGCTTGAGGCGCAGCATGATTTGCTCGCCGATGGCGCGGGCGGGCACTTCGTGGTCAAACTCCTTTTCCAGCGAGGCCAGCACATCGGCGATCAGCATCTCGATCTGCATCACATCGATCGGCCGCTTTTCCACCGCCTTCTTGAGACCGCCGAGCATCTTCGCACGGTCGAAATCTTCGCGGCGACCATCGCGCTTGACCACTTGCAAGTCAGCACGGAGCACTTCCTCAATCGTGGTAAAGCGGTAGCCACAATCGAGGCATTCTCGACGTCGACGGATCGAGGTTTCGTTTTTACCAGTTCGAGTATCGAGTACTTTAGTCTCGATGGAAGCGCATTTCGGGCAACGCATGATTAGGAGATAGCATGTAGGAGACAGCCGCTAGAAGAGCAGCTAACTCAAAGAAACCTCAAATCACTAGATGTAGCGAAAAGCAAAGGCAAGCACTACATTCAGGAAATAATAAATACTCTGTGTATTTATTATTGACTTAGGCTGTGGCTGGCTTGAGCTGAAGGGTATGGATCGACGACGCATTACCACACCGGACACAACGACAGACTACCACCTAATCTGCCGAACGACTTGTCGGGCTTACCTCTTTAAGGAGTTGGAAAAGGACGTTTTCGTCCAATTGCTCTTTCAACAAGCGCGCTTTGCGGGGATCGAAATCCTTACCTACTGCGTCATGTCGAATCATGTGCACCTGTTGGCTCGTGTCTCCCCGATCGAATCGCTTCCTGACGCTGAGCTTCTTGCGCGCTATCGAGACTACTACGGGGAGCAGAAGGTGCCCCAATCTACTTACTCGTATAAGGAGCTGGAGGACATTTTGAGCGCTGGTGGCTCAGAAGCGGAAGTGGCTCGGCAGCGTATCTTCTCTCGGATGGGTGACTTACCCTCGTTTATGCGGGAACTTAAGCAACGATTCACGATTTGGTATAACCATAAACATGAGAATCAAGGCACGATCTGGTCATCGCGCTATAAGAGTCTGATCGTGGAAAATGCCCCGGAAAGTCTGACTAGAGTGGCCGCCTACATTGATTTAAACCCTCTTCGGGCGGAGATGGTTACCGATCCTGAAGACTACCGCTGGTGTGGATACGCTGCGGCAATGGCTGGGCTACCCGCACAAAAACAGGCAGTTGCTGGGCTCTTCTTAAAAACCTCCGACTTTAAAGAATGCATCGAAGCTTATCGCCTCATCTTGTTCGGTAAAGGCTACATGAGCAAGGGTTCAATCGATAAAGACGAAGGAACTATTTCCCCGGAAGCACTTGAGGAGGTGATTCGAAATAAAGGCCAGATACCGCCCGAATTATTGTTCAGGGTGCGTGTCCGCTACTTCAGCGATGGTGCCGCGATCGGATCAAAGGATTTCGTGAATGGCGTTTTCCTGAAAAACCGCAGTGTTTTTGGCGCAAATAGAAAACAGGCGGGTAAAGCGCTGCCTCCAAAACTCTGGGGCGATCTCCATGTCTTGCGCAATTTAAAAAAGGACCTTTATGGCTAATCCTGAAACTACAATTTGAGGAAGTTTTCCAGCATCTTCATCCCTTGCTCAGTGGCGAGGGATTCAGGGTGAAACTGAACGCCCCAGATGGGCAGATCTCTGTGGGCTAGGCCCATGATCTCGCCCTCTGCTGTCTCGGCGGTGACTTCGAGGCAATCGGGCAAAGTTGCGCGCTCGACGAGCAGCGAGTGATAGCGGGTGGCCTCCATGGGATTGGGCAGTCCAGCAAAAATATCGGTGTCGCGGTGTTTAACGGGGCTGGTCTTACCGTGCATGAGGCGCTCAGCGCGCACGACTTTGCCGCCAAAGTGCTGTCCGATGCTCTGGTGCCCGAGGCAGACGCCGAGGAGCGGCTTCTTGCCAGCGAAGGCCTCAATCATGGCGAGGCTGACGCCTGCTTCGTTGGGCGAGCAGGGCCCGGGCGAGATCATGACGCGGTCGGGATTGAGCGCGAGGGCTTCCTCCACCGTAATGGCGTTATTACGAAAGACCTGCTGTTCCTCGCCAAGCTGGCCGAAGTATTGCACCAGATTATAAGTGAACGAGTCGAAATTATCGATGACGAGTAACATAATTACAGAGGTCGGAAGTCAGAAGTCGGAGTTCAGAAATCAGAGGTTAGGATTATTTTTCACCGAGCACGCGGGCGGCTTCTTGCACGTCTTTATCGCCCCGACCGCTTAGGTTGCAGATTATAATTTGATCGGGCGACATTTCGGCGGCGCGCTTCATGGTGTAGGCGATGCCGTGAGCGGATTCGAGCGCAGGCACGATACCTTCGATGGCGCAAAGGTCTTGGAAGGCTTTTAGGGCTTCAGCGTCGGTGGCGTAGCCGAAATCGATACGGCCTTTTTCTTTATAATAGGCATGCTCGGGGCCCACAGCGGCGTAGTCGAGACCGGCGGAAACGGAGTGGGTAAGATCGATCTGGCCTTCGGGGCTCTGGAGGATCCACGTCTTGGCGCCTTGGAGGACGCCGAGCTGGCCGCCTTCGAAGCGGGCAGCGTGATGGCCGCGCTTAATCTCGCGACCACCGGCTTCGGCTCCAGTCAAGCGCACGTCGAGGTCTTTTAAAAAGGCGAAGAAGATGCCGATGGCGTTGGAACCGCCGCCGACACAGGCCGCGACTTCGTCGGGCAGCCGACCTTCTTTTTCAATGATTTGGCGGCGGCACTCCTCGCCGATAACGCGGTGGAAGTCGCGCACCATCATAGGGAAGGGATGGGAGCCAAGGGCGGAGCCGATAATGTAGTGAGTGGTGCGGACATTGGTGACCCAGTCACGCATGGCTTCGTTGACCGCTTCTTTGAGCGTCTTTTGACCGGCGGTGACGCTGCGCACTTCGGCACCGCAGAGGCGCATGCGGTAAACGTTGAGCGACTGGCGGCGCATGTCTTCCTCGCCCATGTAGATGACGCACTCGAAGCCCATTTTGGCGCAGATGGCGGCGGTGGCGATACCGTGCTGGCCGGCTCCGGTCTCGGCGATGATGCGCTTCTTGCCCATGCGCCTTGCGAGTAAGGCTTGGCCGAGGGCGTTGTTGATCTTATGCGCTCCAGTGTGGAGGAGGTCTTCGCGCTTAAGGTAAATTTTAGCACCGCCGCAGTGTTCGGTCAGGCGATCGGCAAAATAGAGATTGGTGGGGCGACCGGCAAACTCGCGTAGTTGATGATCGAGTTCTTTTTGAAACTCGGGGTCGCGGCGGGCGGCGTGATAGGCTTCGGTCAGCTCGAAGAGCGGCGTCATCAAAGTCTCGGGCACGTACATGCCTCCATACGCGCCGAAGTGGCCGCGGGCATCAGGGAGGCTGGTTGGATCGAGTTCGAGTTCTGGTATGGCTGTCTGCATGGAGTAAATACGGTTGCGAGTGCGCGAGTTTGTCAAGCTGATGCGCGACGTGAGATGCGGGCTTCAAACTCGGCGATGTCCTCGGGCGTGTCGATGCCGATGGTGGCTTGATCGGTGATGCCGACGTGGATGCGGTAGCCGTGCTCCATCGCGCGCAGTTGTTCGAGCTTTTCGATATTTTCGAGAAAGCCGGGCTGGAGACTGGAAAAGGCGCTGAGAAAGTCGGCTTGGTAAGCGTAGAGCCCGAGGTGGCGGTAGCAACGGTGGGCGGCGAGCCACTCGGCATCGACCTGCCCGGCGTTATCGCGCGCGAAGGGGATCGGTGAGCGGGAGAAATAGAGCGCGTAGCCCGCGCGGTCGCGCACGACTTTAACTTGGTTGGGATTGGCAAAATCCTGCGGGCGCGTAAATGGCACGGCGAGCGTGGCGATGGCGGCCTCCCCGGCCAGGCCGGTTGCGAGGGCGCGGATCTGCTCACCGGTGACGAGTGGCTCATCGCCCTGCACGTTGATCACGGCGGAGGCGCCGACGCTGGCATTGGCCTCGGCGAGGCGATCGGTGCCACTGGGATGGTCAGCGCGCGTGCGCACGGCGGCAAATCCAGCTTCGCTCAGGCAGCGCTCCAGTGCATCGTCGTCGACCGCGAAATAAAGCGGGAACTCGGGGGCGACGGCGCGGATGCGTTCCGCTGTCCAAAGGATGATGGGCTTACCCTGCACTTTGTAGAGCAACTTGCGTGGGAAACGCGTCGAGGCGAGGCGGGCGGGAACAATTATGGAGGGTGTCTTTGACATCTGGAAATCTATCATCATTAAAGTTTGGCAATGGACAAGGAAATCAGTGTAGCCGAAGCGGCGATTCTACGCGACAACAACCAAGAGGCGGTCTTTCTTGATGTGCGGGAAGACTCGGAGCTAGCGATTTGCCGCATCGAAGGCGCGCTCCACATCCCGATGGGCGAAATCCCTGAGCGCTACGAGGCTCTGCCGAAAGAGGCGCCGCTAGTCGTGCTCTGTCACCACGGTATGCGCAGCATGAGCGTGGTGCAGTTTCTCGCAGCTAAGGGCTTTGAAAATGCCATCAACCTCGCAGGCGGCATCCACGCATGGGCGATCGAGGTGGAGCCTGATATGCGGCGATATTGAAGAGTGGCTGAGCTAATATTATCGGCTGGCGACAGAAGCCTCTAAGCCGGAAAATTTGATGCGTAAAGAAAAGTGGCCTATTTCGTCTGCATTTTAAATGCGCCATCCCACTCTTCGGGGTCGCCTTGCTCGATGAACCGACGGCAGCGATCCGCCAGCACCGCAGAAGGTGTGGTCGTCGCGAACGCCTTTGATGGCTCATGAACTTCTGCCGTTTCGAAGCCGGTGATCGCGGCTGCCCAGTCTCCTTTGAAGTAGAGTTCCAGCGCGGCCTCGTAGGCGGTTTTGCAAGCAGCGCAATCAGCGCCTGCTGCCAGCGAAGGCTCCCACAGTTCGTAGATCTCCACTGGCTGGCGGCGACCCTTGACGATAATCCGATCCAGCTGGCGATAGTTGAGCACCTCGCCATCGGCCAGAGCCGCTTTCAGCGTAGGCTCTGTGATCATGGTATAGACACCGTATTTTTTTGCCCCACTCTCGCAGCGCGCAGCCAGATTCACAGCGTCGCCCATCATGGTATAGTTGAAGCGCATCTCGCTGCCCATATTACCGATGACGGCGAAGCCCGTATTCAGGCCGATACGGGTACGCATATGAAGCACGCTCGCTGGCCACTGCCCCGCCTGCGCCCACTTTTCGCGCAATTTAGCGTGGCACTCCTGCATTTCGACTGCCGAGCGGCAAGCTTGCGCCGCATGATCGGCCACCGGCACCGGCATCCCAAACATAGTCACGATGGCATCGCCGATATATTTATCCAAAGTGCCGGCTCGCGATTGAAAGACCTCCGTCAAAGCGCCGAGGTATTCATTCATCAGGCCAACGAGTTGATCGGGGCTGAGCTCCTCCGAGAGCGCGGAAAAGCCTTCCACATCCGAAAAGAGCGCTGTGATCTCGGCCTCCGTACCGCCGAGCTTGGGATCCTGATTCGACTCGACCATTTTATCCACCAACTTCGGCGAGAGATACGCCCCGAACAGCGTCTTAATGCGGCGGCGCTTCCACTCCTCCGAGCCAAGCTTGAGCAAGACGACCGAGAGCGCCGCCATCAGCGTTGCCCCAATCGGCACCAAAAAAGGAAGCACCCACCCAAACAGCGCAAAGGCTACAAAGACAAAGGCCGCATACCCCACAAGCGTCAGTAAAGACAACAAGCGCAGTTTCCCGCTCCCAAGTGCGAGTAACGAAACCACGAAACTCAGCAAACACACGATCGCCACGCCCACACCCACGCTCGTCCGCGTAATGTAGGCCTGATCTTCGAGTGTGCGGTATATATTGGCATGTAGCCCTACCTTCGGCACTGGCTCACGATTAAAAGGTGTCGGCGAAATGTCCTTCAGCTGTGGATCGACCGGACCGATGAAGATTACCTTGTCTTCAAAACGCTGAAACCAGCGCTCTTGCTCGGCCACCCGCGGCGCATCGCCTTGCGCGGCGGCATCGGCCAGCGCATGGGCATTGCGCAAAACTGCTTGCATGCTGTAGCGCCCGTTGTCGGCCGAAAGATCCCAGCCTTCGAACCAGTTCACCTCGACCGACTGCTGCTTGACTAAAGGCACGCGCCGAAAAACTGCGCCGTCGCGAAAGATAGTGAGCGCGTCGCCACTGATCTCGACCGCCTGTTCATCAAGCCCATAGGCCGCCAAAAACGTCTCTATCCCCAGCGAGAAAATCGTCATTCGGTGCGCCATCGGCAAGGCATCGGTGGTGAAGCCATCCTGATCTGTGAGCACCACCTGATCCCCGACTACCTTCAATTCGGGCTCGTTCATAAAGTGCTCTTTATGCCGCATCGCCCCGTCGAGCAGATGAAAGCTGTAGCGCGGGCCATCCAGCTCCACAAAAGCCGGCACAAAATACGGCACCGCTCCCCCGCTCAGCAGTTCATCCACATTGGCCAAGCCAAGCCGCCCGATATCGAATTGAATAATCGGATACGTCGGCGCTTCGGGGAAAGGTGCCATCTCCGCATCGAAGAATCCGTCGCGCAGTAGCGGTAAAAGGGCAACTTCGGCGGTGGTGCTCGACTTGACGCCTGTGTAAGCCGCCGCCAGCACCACCTGCTCGGCGTAATTCTCCACTACCTTGCCTAAAAACACATCGCCCTTACGCGCACGATCCACATCCAGCAGTGCCCCTGCTCCAAATTTCGACAGTATAATATCCACACTCACCACTCGTGCGCCACCCACGCCGAGTAGCGCGTGCAGCAGCACTCCAAACTCACGGCGATCCCACGGGCGATCTCCCATGTAGGAAACCGTCTCCACATCCAGATCCACGTAGACGATCGGCGCCTTCGATTCTAGCTCACCACGCGCCATGTAGCGCCAGCGCAAAGTCTCTTGTTCGATGCCGCCCGGAGCGCCCGAGAGCCAAAAGAGCAGCCATACAGACACCGAAAAGAGAATCAGCCCAACATAAATAAATGACTGTTTCGAAATTTTCACTAAGTAGTTTAAAACAAATCTGCCTGCCAATCAGAAGGCGGCTTGATTTCGCCCCGAAAGGGCGTCACCGCTTCCGGCTCCTTAGCATACTCGATCACGATCGGTCTGCGCTTGGATTCCCGCGTTTGCAAGCTCCGCGTGGTGGGAGCCTGCGCGGCGGCCTGACTGATCGCTTGCATGCGCCCTAGATAAAGCTCCAAATCATCGCTCGCCTCAGCGTGCGCTTCGGATAAAATCCGGAAGCGTTCCATCTGCTCATCTGAGCGTTCGGTCTTCTCACCCACCTCGATCGAGGGCTGCGTGCGCGAGCCAGCACCCGCCAGCCGCTGCCCGTTGCGCAGCGTGTATTGTTGCCCGCTTAGATCGGTGAAGCGCACCCGCCCCGAGCTACAAGTGATGGTGAAATCAAAAATCTGACTGCGCGGATCAAACACGATATTCATTTGCCAAAGCGCGCGCTTGACCGTGATCCGCCCAAGCGGTGTCTCGATCAAAGACTGCGAAGATTCCGCCATGTTGCGGCTATCCATAATCAAGGTGCCACTGCGAAAGTTAATGATCATCCGGCTTTGCTCTGTCTCTTCAGGCTCTGCCGCCCACGCCGCCGCATCTGGCGCGATTTGCTCAAAGCGCTCGACAGCGAAGCTGCCACTGCCCTCAAAATAGATCCAGCTACGGTTGGACGTACTAAAAAACGCCGACGAGCCATAGGCCGCCGAGCAATTGACCAAGCCCGACGTAGCGAGCGGTGCCTGCGCCATGCCCACCACAAAAGGATCTTCACCCAATTCAGCGAGCGTTATTTCCCCATCGACTTCGTGCAGGTAGAGCGAGCCGCGCACCCAATCTTCCGCGTTGAGCGGCGCACACAGGAGAAGCGACAATGAGAAAGCTATGATACGGTCAATCACGATTAAAGAATGAGTAGTTTTTGTTGCAAGCGACGGGCGGCAGAATTCTTGGCATTGATCTCCAGCGCATCCTCGACGTAGGCCAAGGCCTCTTGGCGGCGAGTCCTATCTGCACTTAGAAACGCAGCATAGTAGTAATGCGCGTTGCTGTTATTCGGAGCGAATTCTAAGGCGCGCAAGAAGGCCGCCTCCGCGCGCGCTGCATCTCCATAAAATGAACTAGCGACTCCCATCTGCGCCCATGCCTTCCAATAACGAGGACTCAGATCAACCGCGCGCTGCGCACACAGAACGGCTCGTTCGGCCAGGCTTTCAAACTCTGCCGGTCTCCGGAAATAGAGCTGGCAGACCGATGCGCTCAGCCCGATCCATGCATCTGCATTCTTCGAGTCGGCGATCACCGCGTCTTCGTAGAGCAGTATGACTTGGTCTAGCAAAGTCGCGTTGCCCGATACATGCACGCGCATATCCACCACATGCTCTAGCTGTTGCTGCGCCCTCAGCTGCAGCGCTTGCGCTTCCAGCTTGGTAGAGCCGAGCACATAGAACGACCAACCCGCGCAACTTGCGAGCAGGAGGTAGCCGACCCGCAACAGCGTGTGCTCGGGCAACACGATACGGCGATTGAAACTGCTCTTAACCAAGATCGTAAAGGCCAGCATGCCGTAGAGCATCAAAGCCGGTACGTAGAAGACAAAAGTCGCGCCCATGCACAGCGCAAAGGCCAGCGAGCCCGCCAAACCCAACGAAAGAAAGAAGCGCTGCGGCGGCATGATACCGCCTTTGGAATCGCGCAGTTTAACCGCAAAGGGCTCCTTACGCCAACGCAGCAAGGCTTTGAAAAATACATAGAGGCACGGCGCTCCAAAGAGAAACACGCCCAGCAGCCCGAGTTGGCTCAGCGCTAGCAAATAGTCATTATGTGGCGTCACCGGCGCATCCGCGAGCGCCACGCGCGGGCTCTGCTCGAAGGCTGCGCCGAAGGCACCCGCGCCCACACCCGTGATCGGGTTTTCCGCAGTCATCGCCAGCGCCTCTTGCCATAGCACCAGACGCACGCCCTCTCCGTCCTGCGAGAGTGCACGTTGCAGGCTCTTTTTAAATAAAGGATGAAAGATCGCCATCGCCACGAAGGCCAAGGTGGCCGCGAGCACACCCAATGATGAAAACAAAAAGCGCTTTTTGAGCGTGCGGAAACAAAAACAAGGCACCACCGCCATCAGCACCACCACCAGAGCCGCTGCCCAATAGGACTGCGTAAGCGCGATGCCTCCAAAAAACATCAGCGCGATGTAGAAAGAAAGCAGCCGCAAAATCTTCGGCAAGCGCGTGACTGCCGCAGCGATCAATAAGGACGGCAAAAGAATCAACAAAAAAGCGGCAAAGCTATTAGGATCGGCAAACACCCCCGTCGCGCGACCGAGAAACTCGGGGTTTAATTCTATGCCGTAGTCCGTCATCGCGCCCACCATCCGCTCCGGCTCTTGGAAGAACTGGTAGAAACCATTAAAAATCGCCATGATCGAAGGCGCCAAACTCATGATGATCAGCAACCACAAATGCGCCCGCGAGCGGACATTATTTGAGAGCACCCACAGCACGATAAAAATCTGGAGCGCATAGATCAGCTCATACCAGCCACGCCACGCCACGGGCGACAGCCACAGTAGGCTGCACAACATCCAGAGCAGCCCTGGCACGAAAAAAAGCGGGACATGGCTCAGCCGCTTAGGCGACTCCCCATCGACTGCTAGCCAGATGCCGTGCAAAACCAATAAAATGATGTAAAACGGCAGCAGCGTCAGGTGCGTATCCGGGCGCACACCTCCCAAGGAAACCGTCGTCAGCATGATAATCACCCCCAAACAAAGCGTGACCAACCAGTCCACAAAATTACCCCAGCTCAGACGGCCGAAAAAGGCGATGTTACCATATTTATCAACAATTGTGGCCATGCGTGTGGGTTATCTAGTTCGTAAGAGGAGAAATAATCCAGCAGGTAATAGAGTGAAGCCCACAAGGTAAACTCCATATTTCAGCCAGAAATGCCCGAAACACACAAAGACTTGAACTCAAGTATGAACTAAGCTTAATTATTGAAGTCTCAACTCAGTCCACCCATGAAAAAACTACTTCTCATCTTCGCCGCCACAGCCCTCTTCGCCGGCCTTACGCTGCGCGCTTACTTCGCTTTCGTTCCCCCACCCGAGCCCACGCTAGAGGGGCTGCTCTCCGAGATCGTGCCCGAAGAGCTTAGCGGCTGGGATATCCGCGACCTAGACATGGCCGAGTCGCCCGAGTCCAGCGCACGGATCAGCGAATTCCTAAATTTCGACGACGCCCTCTTCCGCGTTTTCCAGAAGGGCGATACCTTCGTCGGACTCTACATCGCCTACTGGACACCCGGTAAAGCCTCCTACCGTTGGGCAGGCGCACACACACCGGATACCTGCTGGGTGCAAAACGGTTGGACATGCACAGACCGCGAATACAGCATCCCCTTTTATAATGTAGATACGAAGTTTCAGCCCGCAGAGTTCGGCATTTACGAAAAAGACGGCTCCGCGCAAAACGTTTACTTTTGGCACCTCGTCGGCGGCGAAGCTTTCGCCTACGAGCAGCAAGGCGGCCACAACATCTTCGCCGCCCTGATCGACATCCAGAAACACGGCCTCAACCTCCGCGACGAGCAATTCTTCATCCGTCTTTCCAGCAATAAAAAAGTCGAAGAACTAAAAAATATCGAAGGCTTCAACGCCATCCTAGACAGCCTCTACGAGATCGGCCTCGCCTACACCCCCGGCGATCCAATTTAAATCCTCCGAGACCGAAGCCGGAAGCTCCGCTATTCAAAAACCCGAGCGGGATTCCCGAACACCTTGGCACCTGCGGGCACGTGGCTGATCACGACGGAGCCCGCACCGACGAGCGCCCCTGCGCCGATTCTCTTTAATGGTAGGATGCGCGCGCCGCTACCTAGAAATGCGCCTTCGCCGAGTTCGCTCTGACCAGTCACGTCGCAGTGTCCGCTCAGAGTCACCCAATTGGCTATGCGCACATCGTGGCCGACACTGGAGTGGCAATTGATCGCTACGAAGTCGCCAATCACCACATTGCAAGTCACCACCGTGTAGGGGCAAAATATAACGCCGCGTCCGTAGGCAACGTTCGCGCCGAGAATCGCGGTGGGATGCACCAACGAGATAAACTCTGCCGAGCGCTTAAGCAGCTTTTCGCAGACTGCCCGCTTGATCGCGGGGGCTCCGATCGCACAGAGAAAGACCTCGTCAGCGCTCGGCATATGCGCCGTCACACTGCCTACGATTGCGCCCGGGTGCTGCAGGCCATCTAGGGCGTTTGCGTTGTCGTCTAAAAACCCGGCGATCTCCCACTGGCAGCCGCAATCGGGGTGCGCTTTTGCCCACGCATAAACCTCGCGGCCAAAGCCGCCGGCACCGGCTATCAGGAGGCGCTTCATGCGGCTTTTTTGGCGGCGATGAGCGCGTGGAGCGCGGCGAGTGTTTCGACCTGCTTGAGTTCTTTGGCTTTCAGCCGGACATCGTATTCGCCGTCGACCATCGCGATCACGGTGAGCACTGCGAGCGAGTCCCACTGCTCCAGCGAACGAAAGACAGTCTCGCCGGCGAGTGTGCCGACTTCGACATCTTCGACCGCTTCTTCAAAATTCTTGATGAATGTTTCTAAATCCATAATGTAGGGGGTGAGCACAGTGCGCTTAAGCTGAGTAGTCAATTAATTCGCAAATCGATAAATCGCTGAGCTCGACCAGCGCGCTCGCCCACGAAAGGCCGACCCCGAAGCCAGAAAGCAGCGCTTGAGTCGAAGCGCGATCCGAGATTGCGGTCGCCAGCTCGCCGCAAATCGCGCAGGGGATCGAAGCGGAGCTTTGGTTGCCATAGCGCTCGACCGTTTGCATCGGCACTTTGGCCAGGTCGAGTTTCAACCGCTTGGCGATGTTTCCGAGAATGTAGCGATTGGCTTGATGGAAGACGAAGTAATCGACCGCGTCGGTTTCGACCTCCGCGTATTCCAGCAACTCTTTGACCGCGCGAGGCTCCTCGGTGATCGAGAAGTTGAAAATCTCTGCGCCCTCCATGAAGAGATTTTCCAGCGAGCGAAAGTTGCCCGCCTCATCCTCCACCGCAAGGGCAGTCTCGGCTGAGCGTGGGCAGCGCGCGCCGCCAGCGGGCACGATCAGTTTGTCGTAGCCAGAGCCGTCAGTCTGGAGGCTAAAAAAGGCAACGGGTGCCCCCGGCGAGCGCTCAATCAAAGTCGCACTCCCGCCATCGCCGAAGAGCGGCGCGACTGAGCGGTCTTTAGCATTCACTAGGCGGCTGATGGTGTCACCCGCCAGTAGCAAAACTCGCTTACAGCCGCCGCTGGCGATCATGGTATGTGCCAGCCACAGCCCGTAAACGTAGCCGGAGCAGCCGAGATTTACATCCAGCGCGGCGCAGTTTTTCGACAGCCCGAGCCGCCCGTGGAGCACCGCCGCATTACAAGGCTGCGAGTAATCGGGAGTCTGGGTCACGCAAATCACAGCATCGACCTGCTTCAGAGGCAGGCCCGACTCGGCAATTAGATGCAGAGCCGCTTGCTCGCACAGATCGGCGGCCGTCGTCTGATCGTCGACCACCCGGCGCTTAGAGAGACCGATGGTTTTCTTCAGACGTTCGAGTTGCTTCAGGTTCCCCCCGAAGAGTGCGAGTTCCTCGTCGATACATTTCTCAAGTGGGGGCACGCAGGTCACGATCCCGGCGATCTTAACATCTTTAAAACGGCACTTAGGCATATTGGAGAAACATGCGTCGAGAAAGATAGAAGTGGAAGCCAAATTTCACCCTTCAAAAGACTGAATATCTCGAATAAAATTGACCTGTCCTATTATTTAGAGCTTGCGTTTTAGTTTTTCTATCAAATTATAGCACGATGCATACTAAACGAATTTTGGCCGAGGGGCTAGGCATCTACCACTGCATGTCGAGAACGGTGAATGGTGCGGCGTTCTTTGAGACGCGGGAGAAGGAGGTTTTCCGTAAGATGCTTCACCAAATCGCGGACTTTTCGGGGGTGGAGGTGCTGACCTTTTGCTTGATGAATAATCATTTTCATCTGCTGGTGCGGGTGCCTCCGGCAGAGGGCGTCAGCGATGAGGAACTTCTTCGCCGCTACCGTGTGCTCTACCCGAAGCCTACTCGCTATCAGACCGCCTCGATCGGGATGATGGCCAAGGAGTTGCACGCCGATGGGAGCGAAGCCGAGGCGATTCGTAGACGCCTGCTCGCGAGAATGGGAGATGTCTCTGCCTTCATGAAGACCCTGAAGCAACGCTTCTCTACTTGGTTTAATAAGACCCACGACCGATTTGGCCCCCTTTGGGCGGACCGTTTCAAGAGCGTTTTGGTCGAGGGCAAGGGCTACGCGCTACAAACAATGGCGGCTTACATTGATCTGAATCCGGTGAGGGCTGGCATTGTCCAAGACCCAAAGGACTACCGCTTTTGCGGCTACGCTGAAGCAGTGGCGGGGCTGAGTGGTGCGCTGCGAGGGCTGAGCTTTGTGACGGCGGGGCTTTATGAGGTATCTGCGGCGGAAGCGCTGAAGAGCTACCGCATGATGCTTTTTGGTAAGGGCAGTGCGCCAGTAACGGGTGCAGCGGATGTAGCGGGGCTCGACCGCGCATCGGCTGTTCGGGTGCTTACACAAGAGCACGGCCACTTGCCGCAGGCGACCCTGTTGCGCTGCCGGATACGTTACTTCACCGAAGGGGCGGTCTTGGGCTCGCGCTCATTTGTGGCGGCGCACATGGATACGTGGCAACGCGCCTCGGGGCGGAAGCGTCGTGCAAGGCCGCGCACTATTCAGGCGGAGGCAGCCGCTCCTCTAGTCCTGCTAAAAAATGTAAAAGGACCGGCTTACTCATAGATTTCTCTAGAGTAACAAAGTCGTTGCACATCGCGAAAAGCTAGCCTTACATACCTTAATTTGAATTGACCGCTCGCCGAGACACGGCGGGCACACCCACTCACACAAATTATCAACGCTGCAAGAAAGGATACACCTTGGACATTAAACTCATCAAACAAGTCGTCGACCTCATGAAACGCTCGGACATCTCCGAATTCGAATTTGAAGAAGATGGCTTCAAGCTGCGCCTGAGCAGTAAGAGTGCCAACGAGCCTCAAATCATTCACCAAGCCGCACCGGTCGCCCAGACACCGGCACCCTTCCCCACCGCTGCGCCCGCCGCCGAAGCCGCCACCCCCCCCGCCGAGGAAAAAGGCATCGCTACGATTAAGTCGCCGATGGTTGGCACTTTCTATCGCGCAGTCTCGCCCGAGAGCCCTGCGTTTGCAGATGTTGGCACCAAGGTAGGCGCCGACAGCGCGGTCTGCATCATTGAAGCAATGAAGGTGATGAACGAGATTCAAGCGGAAATGAGTGGCGTCATCACCGAGGTGCTCATCGAAAATGGAGAAGCGGTCGAATACGGGCAGCCTCTCTTCAAAATTAAAACTACCTAATCCTATTGGATCCTACTGGATGTTTAAAAAGGTACTCATCGCAAACCGCGGCGAAATTGCACTTCGCATCGTCCGCGCCTGTAACGAACTAGGGATTAAGACGCTGGCCGTCTATTCTGAGGCCGACGAGCAGTCGCTACACGTGCAACTGGCCGACGAGGCGATCTGCATCGGGCCGGCCGCCAGTAATCTCAGCTACCTGAAGGCAGACCGCATCATCGCCGCCGCTGAAATAGCGAATGTCGACGCGATCCACCCCGGCTACGGCTTTCTTGCGGAAAATGCTGAGTTCGCTGAGCAATGCGCCCAGTGTAATATCAAATTCATCGGCCCAGGCAGAGAAGCCATTGTCAACTTCGGCGATAAGGCCAAAGCCCGCGACATGGCCGTTAAAGCCAAAGTGCCCGTCATCCCCGGTAGCGATGGCACCGTCGATAGCGAAAAAGAAGCGCTGGCGGTGGCCAAGAAGATCGGCTACCCCGTGATTATTAAAGCCGTCGCCGGTGGTGGTGGTAAGGGCATGCGCACTGCGCACAATGCCGTCACTTTCGCCAAAGAGTATAACAACGCGCGCAGCGAAGCCGAAAAGGCATTTGGCAATGGTGCGGTGTATCTGGAGCGCTTTCTAGAAGCGCCCCGCCACATCGAAATACAGCTGCTGGGCGACCAATTCGGCAACATCATCCACCTCGGCGAACGCGATTGCTCCGTGCAGCGCCGCCACCAGAAAGTGATCGAAGAAGCGCCCTCCCCTTTTATCTCAGACGACATTCGTAAGAAAATGGGTCGCGACGCCATCAAGCTGGCAAAGTCCGTCAACTACGAAGGTGCTGGCACCGTCGAGTTCCTAGTCGACGGCAAGGGCAACTATTTCTTTATCGAAATGAACACCCGCATCCAGGTGGAGCACGGCGTGACCGAAGAAGTCACTGGCGTGGACTTAGTCAAAGAGCAGCTACTCATTGCGAGTGGCCAGAAGCTCAGCTACCAGCAGAAGGACATCAAGATCACCAAGCACTGCATCGAGTGTCGTATCTGCGCCGAAGATCCTTCGCGCAACTTTGCTCCCTGCCCTGGTGAGATCACACTCTACTACTCGCCCGGTGGCCACGGCGTGCGGATCGACTCCCACTGCTACGGCGGCTATACCATACCGCCTTATTACGATAGCATGATCGCTAAGGTGATGACTTTTGGCCGTACCCGCGAGCTAGCGCTCGACCGTATGGATCGCGCACTCGGCGAATACATTATCCGCGGTATCAAGACCAACATCCCCTTCTCCCGCGCCATCATCCGCGACCCACACTTCCGCGAAGGCAAAGCCACCACTAAGTACATTGAAGAATTCTTAGAGCGCGTGCCAAAGGATATTTACACCTAAACGTTCTCCTGTATAAAAAACATCTATTATGAGCAAGGAATCGGAAAACCAAAACGAATCAGTCATCCCCACAGTGTCGGAAGACTCAAACACACTCGGCGACATCCGCATCAACCACAGTGTGGTCGCCAGCATCGTGCGCCTCGCCGCACTTGAAGTCACTGGAGTCGCCGCCGTCGGCGGTGGCTTTGTAGATGGTATCGCAGAAATTTTCTCCAAAAAGGGCGGCGAAAGCGGCGTCCGAGTGGAAGAAGACGAAGTCGGCGACTATCGTATCGAGATCCGCGTCATTCTACGCTTTGGCGTCGAACTGGCCGCCGTCGCAGGCGAGATGCAGCAGCGCATCGCCGGGCAGGTCGAAAAGATGACCAGTAAGAACGTCGCGCGCGTCAACGTCATCATCGACGGCGTGCGCACCGATGAAGAGAAGGCCGAGAAAGAAGACTGGGCGGACGAGCCACATACAGACTAAGCCGCTAGCGCGTCAATTTGCATTCAACCACTGTAGCTATATGACCGACTTAACCGCAGCATTCCAACACCTCACCCAACCAGAATTTCTCTACGTGGCCGGTACTGTGGTGCTGCTGGTGTGCGTGCTGATTTTGTTAGTGCGCCGACAGCCTAAGAACGTCGTCGCCTACTCCACGGAGAATGGCCGCGTAATGGTCAGCCGCCATGCCATCGTGGAGTTGGTGCAAACTTCATGCGAGCAGCTGCAAGATGTTTCCAAGCCACAGGTTAAGATCAAAGTCAAAGGGCAGACCACCCACTTCGAGGTGCGTATCAAACTGCTCAGCGGCGGGCGTCTGCGCCAGATCGAGCAAACGCTACAATCGCACCTACGCCGCGCCCTGACCGAAAATTTGGGCATCGAATCACTCGGGCGCATCAACATCGTAGCGACTGGTTTTAAGAGCGGCCGCATCGAATCAAAGCTCCCCAGCAAGTCCGAAACCCAGCCAGTACTGGAGACCGACGAAACGTATAACGAAGAAGATGCCTTCGAGATCGAAAACGATCAGCCGAAGAAGGATTAACTTTGCGGTGCTGGCTTAACGAAAGTAGTCTCCTTTATTCAGTGTGATCAGTCGTGTCTGAGCTTGTCTTAGGTCAAAAGCCTCAGGCACCGCAAATGCCTCATTGCCACGATAGCTCAAATGAAGAATACGATTCCATACCCGACTGGTTTGTTTCGGCTACTTTCAGTCTGTGCTCTACTCGCTCTCTGCGGCTGCGGCACGCAGGACTCCTCCGAGCTGCGAGACTTCGCAGCCGATTTCCGGGAAGCCAATCAAGCTACCGAGATCGAGCCGATGCTCGCGCTCTACGAGCTAGAGGGTAGCACGCGGCCTACGATCAACTTCCTGAAAAACGCACTTTTTTACGAATTGGGGTTACCGATCAAGCGCATAGAGTTCGAGCCACTTTCCGGCGCCCCGGAAGAGACGATTCACTATCAGCACCAGGGCATTGAATACGTAGCCACCTTAGAACCGCGTCACCGCATGCGTGTGCGCTACGATACCGAAGACCACTTAGAAAGCCTCTTTACGATCGGGCAAAACGCCAAAGGCGAATGGCGCATTGTAAGTAGTCGCCCACAATAACGTGGCGTGTTCGCTTGCGAACGCCCCAGTCGGAGTCAGCCCGCGTGCGAAACAGGCATCCCGGCACGACGGTTGACTATGCAACTGGCTCAAGTCTCTGTGAGCCAATCATTACGCGGGCGTGACAAGTCGCGCCCCTACGTTTTACAGCGCGGCCAAGGCTGCGTTGAAAGTCGCACTGGGGCGCATGGCGGCTTGCGCCTTTTCTAGCTCGGGCCGGTAGTAGCCTCCGATATCCATCGCCACCCCTTGCACTGCGTTTAGCTCGGCGACTATCTTTGCCTCGTTACTCGCTAGGGCCGCTGCGAGCGGGGCGAATCGTGCCTGCAACTCGGCATCCCCTGTCTGCGCGGCCAGCGCCTGCGCCCAGTAGAGCGCGAGGTAGAAGTGACTGCCGCGGTTATCCAACTCCTTCACTTTGCGGGAAGGTGATTTATTTTCGGTGAGGAACTTGGCATTTGCTGTATCCAGCGTATCGGCCAGCACCTGCGCCTTGGCATTGCCAAAGACTGCGGAGAGGTGCTCCAAAGAAACGCCGAGCGCGAGGAACTCGCCGAGCGAATCCCAACGCAAGTGGTTTTCCTTTTCAAATTGTTGCACGTGCTTGGGCGCGGAGCCGCCGGCACCGGTCTCAAAGAGGCCGCCGCCATTCATCAGCGGCACGATGGAGAGCATCTTGGCACTGGTGCCGAGCTCGAGGATCGGGAACAGATCGGTCAGGTAATCGCGCAGTACGTTGCCAGTAACGGAGATGGTATCTTCACCCGCTTTGGTGCGTTCGAGCGTAAGCCGAGTCGCTTCCACGGGGGCGAGGATGCGAATGTCGAGACCCTCGGTATCGTGATCTTTGAGGTAGATGTTTACCTTCTCGATGAGTTGCGCATCGTGTGCGCGCATGGCATCGAGCCAGAAGATCGTGGGCACGCCTGTCGCGCGGGCACGATTCACGGCGAGCTTTACCCAGTCGCGAACGGGCGCATCCTTCACTTGGCAAGCGCGCCAGATGTCGCCCTGCTCCACTGCGTGCTGGATCAGCACCTTGCCATCGGCATCGACTACACGGACGGTGCCGGTGGCAGCGATTTCAAAAGTCTTATCGTGCGAGCCGTATTCTTCGGCCTTTTGCGCCATCAGCCCGACATTCGGCACCGTCCCCATCGTGCGCGGATCGAAAGCGCCATTCTTTTGGCAGAACTCGACGGTCTCGGCATACACACCAGCATAGCAGCGATCGGGAATCACGAAATTAGTGTCTTGTTGTTTGCCTGCTTTGTTCCACATCTGGCCGGAGCTGCGGATGGCGGCTGGCATGGAGGCGTCGATGATTATATCACTGGGCACGTGTAGATTGGTGATGCCCTTATCCGAATCAACCATCGCTATGTCGGGGCTGTTGGCGTACACTGCATCGAGATCGGCCTCAATGGCGGCCTTTTGATCTGCGGGCAAAGATTCGATCTTGGCGTAAAGATCGCCGAGGCCGTTTTTTACATCCACGCCGAGTTCCGCGATGGTGGCGGCGTGTTTTTCAAAGACGCTCTTATAGAAAACTTCCACTGCGTGCCCAAAAATGATCGGGTCGGACACCTTCATCATGGTCGCCTTCATGTGGAGCGAGAAGAGCACGCCGCTAGCCTTGGAGGCTTCAATCTGCTCGACTAAAAAAATGCGTAGTGCCGCAGCACTCATAAAGGTGGCATCCAAAACTTCGCCCGCTTGTAGCGCGAGGTCTTGCTTTAAGGTCGTGGTGCTGCCATCGGCGGCGACCAGTTCGATCTTGGCAGTGGTGGCAGCGGGGATGGTGACGGACTTTTCATTACCAAAGAAGTCTTTACCCACCATGCTGGACACGATGGACTTGGAGTCGGCGCTCCACTCGCCCATGCGGTGCGGGTTGTTTTTGGCATACTGTTTAACGGCGGCTGCGGCGCGGCGGTCGGAGTTGCCTTCGCGCAGGACGGGGTTGACCGCACTGCCTTTGACGCGGTCGTAAGCGGCTTTGATGGCGCTGGCTTCGTCGGTTTTAGCATCGTCGGGGTAGTCGGGCAGCGCAAAGCCTTTAGCCTGTAGCTCTTTAATGCAAGCGATCAGCTGCGGCGTCGACGCTGAGATGTTAGGCAGCTTAATGATGTTGGCATCTGGCGCTTTGGCCAAATCACCCAGCTCGGCGAGGTGATCCACCGTCTTTTGATCGGCGGGCAAGAAATCGGAGAGGCTGGCGAGCACGCGCCCAGCGAGTGAAATATCGCGCGTTTCTACGGCGACGCCCGCTGCTGCGGTATAGGCCGCAATGATAGGCAGGAGTGAGTGCGTGGCCAGTGCCGGCGCCTCGTCGGTGATCGTGTAGATGATTTTTGCTTTGTCGGTCATTGAGGAAATAGATGTTTCGTTCTGAGGATTGGCTAAAGACTCGCGCAGAACCTTCGGAGGCGAGCTAAGCCCTTTTCGATCACATCGTCGGAGGTAGCGTAGCTCAAGCGAATGTATCCAGGAGCGCCGAAGCCCTCACCGGGCACCACCGCAACTTTTTCTTCTTCCAAAATACGCGCCGCGAAATCAGCCGCAGTCAGGCCGAGCTTTTCGATATTGGGAAAGAGATAGAAGGCACCTTGGGCACGGGTGCACTCGATGCCATTGATTGCTTGCAGACCTGCCAGTAAGTGTAGTCGGCGACGATCAAAAACTTGCAACATACCACTGACGGCGGCCATCGACTGATCCCAGTTCTCCATTGCTGCCAATGCGCCGTATTGGGCAAAGGTGGTGGCATTCGAGGTGGTCTGGCTCTGTAGATTGGTCACAGCTTTGGCGATGGCAGGGGGTGCCATCAAGGTGCCGAGGCGCCAGCCAGTCATAGAAAATGTCTTACTGAAGCCCGCAACGGTGATCACTGAATCGGCCGCCTCCTGCGAGAATGACGCGGGGCTGACGTGCTTCACACCATCGTAGAGCAAATACTCGTAAATTTCGTCCGACATAATGTAGATGCCCGCTTCGAGCGCCACCGCTGTCAGTGCCTCCAGCTCTTGCGCCGAATAAACCGCGCCCGTCGGATTCGAGGGGCTGTTGAAGATCACGAGCCGAGTCTTGGGCGTGATGGCTGCGCGCAGTTGCTCGGGTGTGATTTTAAAGCCGCTTTCGATCCCGGCAAAAATCATTTTAGGCACCCCGCCAGCCAGTTTCACCATTTCAGGGTAGCTCACCCAATACGGGGCGGGGATCACCACTTCGTCGCCGGGGCTGATCACGGCGAGAATCGCCAAATAGCAGGAGTATTTGCCACCGGGGCTGACGACGCACTGCGCGGCCGTCACGCCATCGACGCCCTGATTGCGGTATTTTTCGGCCAGCGCCTCGCGTAGTGCTGGGATGCCGGGTGCCGGCGCATACTTGGTCTTGCCCTCGGACAGAGCCTTGATGCAGGCCTCTTTAATGAACTCGGGTGTATCGAAGTCGGGCTCACCCGCGCCGAAACCGCAGACGTCTTCGCCGGCAGCTTTGAGCTCTTTGGCCTTAGCATCGACTGCGAGCGTCGGAGATGGAGCGATGTTGCGCGCCCAGGTAGAGAGTTTTGCTTGTTGTGACATAAATGGATAAAATAAGAAAAAAAGCGCTCCCTCAGCCTCTGTCATAGGACAGTGCTGCGGGAGCGCAGAATCAAAGCTTTTGGTTCGGCAAAAGCAAGCCTAGCCTAAGAATCTAAGAGAATCTAAGAGAAAGCAGGGATTAACCCTTCTTCGCCCTACGCTTCGCTGTCTTTTTCTTAGCCTTTTTCTTAGTAGCTTTTTTAGCCGCTTTTTTAACAGGTGTTTCTTGGGCAGGTGCTTCTTGGGCAGGTGCTTCTTGGGCTACCTTCTTCTTAGCAGTTTTCTTCTTAGCAGACTTCTTTTTGGCTGCTTTTTTAGTGACGACTTTTTTGACTGCTTTTTTCTTAGCCGCTTTCTTTTTCACTACTTTTTTCTTCGCAGTTTTTTTGGCGGCTTTCTTTTTAACAGCCTTCTTTTTCACCGCTTTTTTAGTGGCGACTTTTTTGGCGGCTTTTTTCTTCACCGCCTTTTTAGTGGCTGCTTTTTTAGTGGCTTTCTTCACTGCCGTTGCAGCGACCTTTTTCTTAACAGCCTTTTTCTTGGCTGGCTTTGTTGAGGCTACCTTCTTCTTGGCAGCTACTTTTTTGTTTGTTGTTTTTTTCTTAGGCATAATTTTTTCGGAATCGATGTTAGTTTCAGGGCTAAAGCCCGGGAGTTGGTCTGGTAGAGAGTCTAGCGCGGAGCGCAACAACTCACCGACACTGACTTTCTTCTGCTTGCTCAGCTTGACTAGTCGTTGACGTAGCTCGGCAGACAAACGGACAGAAATTTGGCGATGTTCAGTGTTGGCAAGATTCAGTTCGGAAGCCTTCAAGTGGCTAACTGCATAGCGAACAACTTCGCTTAAGGAACGTGCGCCAGTCTTACGCTGGAGTTCTTTCAACTTGCCGAGAAGGTCTTGTTGAAGATCAAAAGTCAGTGGAGTCGTTTTCTTACCGATCATATGCAATGCCTCACGGCGAGCTACAAACTGATTTTGAAATATACTAAGTCAACAATAAATCTAACTACTTTATTAAGCAACAGTTGGACGAAGGTTGGACGAAAGTTGGACAAAGGTTGGACGAAAGTTGAAGGAAGGTTGAAGGAAAGTTAAGCAAAGGCGCTATACATAATAACGCATTCAAACTTATATTTTTTCCATATCCAGCGGAGCCAATACATCCACAGAAAGCGCAGATTCTGGGGAAAATAAGTCACGGTCTAAAAATATACCGACCGATGCGGTATCGACTTCAAAGGTGGTGCGATCTTTAGAAGGGTAGTCTGTTAGCGTAATTCGCTTAACTATGTATTGCTCTTGGACTTTCTTAAAGCTCTCCACGGCAAAGCGCGAAGCGACCTCACCTGCGGCATCCATCACCTCGATCCGCCAGAGCGCATTATAGGTATCATCCAAGCCGACGCTCACGCCTGAGATCCCTCGCGCTGCGCTGGCAGAGCCAACTGGCGGCTGCATCAAGAACTGCTGAGCCACGCGACTCGCCCCGATCAAGGTTGGCCCTATGTAAGTGAAGTCCTCCCAATACACGAAGGGCATCTGTAAATCGAATGGCGAATAGAGTAAGCCCGGCAGGATCGGCTCGAATAAGCTCGGCCCTTCCAGCAGCACGAATGCATCACTTTCCCCGCGGCGCATCCAGACCTGCGGCGAGGCTCCGTTTTGGATAATCAATTCGACTGGGGGCGACTCGGCGGGCAACACAGCCCCACGCGTCGGCGTCGGTAAAATCTTGAAACGAGTGACCGGCCCGGCCTCATTCCATGAACCCCACATCACTCCTTGATAACGAATGGTGCGGCTAGACTTTTTCGGTTTGTGCTGGAGTTGAAACTCAAAACAATAATCTCCATCCAAGCGCTGCTGCCTAAACGCGGCCAAGCGCTGAGCGCCCTCTTCTTGATCAATGCGATCCATGAAGCGAGAGCCACGCTCGCCACCCGCACGCTCCTGTGCATTTAAAGGCACACTTAAGGACGGGGAGGCACAAAAAAGGCCAGCTACGGTTAGACCGAATACAGCTGACCTTTTAAGATGTGAAAAAAAATACGTCTTTTGAAGTAACATTAATGAGTGCTTAATTAGCCGTGGGGAGCGGATCACTCACCGCGGCGTCGATGGATTCGACGGCCTATTCGACAGGAGCTTCGGCTTCAACAGCGCCAGCTTCTATAGACTCCACAAAGGACTCGGAAGTTCCCTCGATGTTGACCGATTCGACCGCAGACGTGACGGTTTCCGCAACCGGGGCTTCGACTCTTGAGGAGATCAACGCATCCATCTCGACATTTTCGATGGTGTTCGCCGCCTGCGCTTGGTAGAGCAAGTAGAGCACCAGAGCGACCAAGAAGAAGGCGAAGATGCCGTAGACCGTGGCCTTGGTCAGGATGGTATTGGTCTCGGAGCCAAAGGCCGACTCAGCGGCACCACCACCGAGCGCTGCGCCCATACCGCCGTTTTGGCTAGTGCGCTGCATGAGCACGATGAGAACTACAAATGCCGAGATCAGCAGAAGGACGAGTGTTAGGAGACTGATTAATAAAGTGCTCATAGTGTAAGCCGTTGATAATGAGAAAAACACGGTAAGATGCCGACCCTGCCCCCGAGTTCAAGCGAAAAGGACGGATGTTTCAGCGATGCCGCAGTGGCTACCGCAGCCGCTCTTCCAGTAGCTGCATATCTCCGGGGATACGCGACTGAAATTTGACCTTCTCGCCGCTGGTGGGGTGGGTGATACCGATCAGCGCGGCGTGTAGTGCCTGCCGCTTAAAACTGTAGGGTAACTTTGCGCCTTTTTTGGCCACTGCTTTCTGGGTGCCGGGGTGGTAGATACGATCGCCGATCAGCGGCATTTCGTGCGCGGCGGCCTGAATGCGAATCTGGTGCTTGAGCCCCGTTTCCAGGCGGATGCGCAGCTTGGTTACGTGGTGGCGCGCATACACTTCTTCGACCTGATAGTGGGTGACGGCCTCACTCGTGCCTGCAGTGGGTTCGTCGAGCAGTTGCTGATCGTAGCCGCGCTCATCCAGTTGCAGGTAGTTGCGCCAAGTGCCGGAGGGCGTCGCGGCGTCCCCATCGCCATAGGCTATGTATTCGCGCAAAAAATCGTGGCTACGTAGTTGTTTGATAAGGTGCTGCCGCGCGTTATCATTAAGAGCGATGCAGAGTAAACCGCTGGTGTATTGATCCAGTCGGTGCACGGGCAAGGGCTTCACCGCATCGGCGGAACCAAAGAAACTGCGGCGCGTCGCCTCACCACGGGAGTCGTTTAAGTAGTTAGACAACACTTCGAGCGCCGAGATCTTGTTCTGGTTCTCCGTCGGCACCGAAAGTAGGCCAGCTTCCTTATCCACAATTGCCAAATCACTATCCAAATAGACCAAGACGAGCTTGGGGTGGATGCGCTTGCGATGCCCCAAAGCAGCGGCTGACTTTTCTGGTTTGCCCATCGTCAACGAGTCCCCAGGATCGGCGAGGCGCATGCCAGCCTTTGTCACCACACGCCCGTCTAAGCAGAAACGCCCGACCGCGATCCAATCCTTGATCCGCTTGCGTGGCGAATCCGGGCACAGGCGAGCCGCCCAGTCTAGGAGTGTTTTTTCAGTCGGATCGGCGTCTTCATTCATCTGCCCGTAGTGCGTCAACTCTACCCCTTGGAAGCAAGCTCATTCATCTGAGTTGGATTTTAGCTCAACTCATGTTCATCGGATCGACATCGATTAGGTCGATCACGTCTTTGTCCATTTTAAAGCTCTCGCGTAACTTAGCGATTTTCTGAATCACGCGGCTGGCGCTAGGAGCGAAATACCAGAGTTGGAAGCGGTATTCGTCGCGGATCTTTTCGATGGGCGCGGGCGCAGGGCCGCGGATTTCTAGCTGCCCCTCCATTTCTTTCTCGACCAACTTGAGCCATTGCTCGATGTAGAAATTCACCTTATCGGGGTTGCGCCCGCGGAAGAGGTGGCGGATTAAATGGCGAAAGGGCGGGTAGTTAAACTCGCGCCGCTGCTCCAACTCTTCCAGCTGGAAGCCGTCGAAGTCGGACTTGCGCGCAAACTGGATCGGCGGTGCGTGGGGCGTGCTGGTTTGGATGACAACCTCGCCGGCACGGTCGCCGCGCCCGGAGCGCCCCGACACTTGCACAATCAGCTGAAAGGTGCGCTCGGCGGCGCGGAAGTCTTCCACATGCAGCGATTTGTCGGCATCAACGAGCCCGACCAAGGTAACGTTGGGAAAGTCTAAGCCTTTGGCGATCATCTGAGTGCCGACGAGAATGTCGATCTTACCGATCCTGAAATCGTTGAGGATTTTACGATAAAGATTCTTCTTCGACATCGAGTCGGCATCCATCCGCACGATCTTGGCGCGCGGAAGGATTTTTTGCACGATATCTTCGATCTTTTGGGTGCCGATCCCTTTCTTGCGGATGTTGACCGACTTGCACTCGGGGCATTTATGCGGGGCTTCGCGGTGCTCGGCGCACAGGTGGCAGCGCAGCTTGCCGTCGGTGCGGTGAAAAGTCATCGGGATACTGCAATGCTCGCAGGAGGCCACATAGCCGCAGTCGGGGCACAGGATACTGGTGGAAAAACCACGCCGATTGAGAAAGAGGATGCTTTGCTCCTTTTTCTCGAAGCGGTCGACTAGCTTATCAGCCAGCGTCCGCGAAATGGGCGACGCGCCCTTGCCTTGCAGCGCTTCGCGGCGCATGTCGACGAGGTGGATCTTGGGCAACTGGCGATGATCGACGCGGTTTAAGATGCGGTCGACGGCGTATTTGCCGCGCTCCACATTGTAGAGCGACTCCAGCGAGGGCGTGGCGGAGCCGAGCACACAGACGGACTTATTAATCAGCGCGCGATAGACGGCGACATCGCGCCCATTGTAGCGGGGCGACTCCTCTTGTTTATAGGAAGGCTCGTGCTCCTCGTCGACGATCATCAGCCGCAGGTTTTGCACGGGCGCAAATACGGCGGAGCGCGCGCCCACCACCACGTGCGCCTCACCGCTGGCCAGCGCCTTCCACGCATCGTAGCGCTCCCCCTCAGAGAGGTGGCTGTGCCAGACCACGGTGTGGACGCCGCGCGCTTCGAGCCGGGCACGCACCCGCCCGACAGTCTGCGGTGCGAGCGCCACCTCGGGCACCAGAAAAATAACGCCCCCACCCTCAGCGACGATCTTCTCGATGGCACGCAGATAAACCTCGGTTTTGCCCGATCCGGTGACGCCGTGTAGTAAACGCACGCTAAAGGCATCGGCAGCGATGGCTTGGTGGATCGCCTTGACGGCGGCGTCTTGCTCGTCGGTCAGCACCGGGCGCGTCTCGGCGACGACTTCCTGCGAGCCTAGCTCATCCCCATACGCGACGCGCTCTTCTTCAGTATCGGTCTCGCGCAGTAAGCCCTTGGCAACCAAGCTATCGCAGGCGGAAGCGCTGATCTTCATAGCTTTTAGGATGTCGACACGCGGCAGCGGCTTTACTTGTTGGCGGATAAATTTAAGAATAGCGGCCTGTTTAGGCGCGCGCTTTTCCAGGGCGGCCAACTCTTCGGCAGTCGGGGCTTTGCCTTTGAAAATGTAGCGGCGGGTCTTGGGCTTCATTCCCTTGCGGATGGCGCCGGGAATCATCGTCTCCAGAATGGCCTCGGGGGTGGCGGCGTAGTAGCGCTGCGCCCAGCGAAAGAGCTCCATCAAGTCGGGCGGCAGCACGGGGTATGGCTGCACCACCTCGAAGAGCATTTTCAGCTTACCCGGCGGCACCACTTGATCGGTGCCGTAGCGGGTGACGACGCCCAACTCGCTGCGGCGGCGCAGCGGGATACGCACCAGCGAGCCGACTTTGAGCGCCTCTTGGCAAGTCGGCGGCACCGCGTAGGCCAGCGCCTTATCAAAGCCGGAGAGGGCAATGACTTCGACAATAGAGGTGTCGCGGTTCGGCTTAGGGTTGGGCATCGTACAATCTTCGTAGGCTCATGGCATCACAGCAAGCTCAAGTAGGGGCTTCACTTGTCAGAGATCATGAGCTTGTCGAATGGTGACGCCCGCGTCGTCACCGTGCGCATGCTCGGCGGGCGCCACAAGGGGCAATGCCATTGCATATTAATTATGCCATTCTTTCTATGACAGTAATTTCAATGGGTTCTCTCGATTCAGCGCGCTCTCTGAGCTTCGGCCAGTGAGCGACGCTTTGCCTTATTTTTCTAGGGC
>Ga0307933_1000099_pt1 | contig 76994 bp, 70 predicted proteins | sample OrgLakmetageno88_FD_201811 | JGI IMG/M metagenome (GOLD analysis project Ga0307933, IMG submission 201811) | Saline water microbial communities from Organic Lake, Antarctica - #88 | ecosystem: Environmental > Aquatic > Non-marine Saline and Alkaline > Saline | place: Antarctica: Organic Lake...
TCGTCTCCATCGTCGTCTCCATCGTCGTCTCCATCGTCGCTTTTAGCTGAAAGTTGTTTGTTTGTAGAACTCTTTTCGATTTCATCATCATCCAATTCATCTACCCCCTCATCATCGTCATCGCTTAACAACAAATCCATAAGATCATCATCCAATTCATCAAACGGCTGTGTAGGTTGATTATCATCATCAAAATTTATTGCTTGAGCGTTTATTTTAGCATCTAGTAAATTATTAATCAATAGTTCGCTTGGTTGACGGGTATCCATAGGTTTTTCTACCATAGCGACAACATCTTCTATATCCTCTATATCAAACTCTCCAGTGGTAGTTTTACAAATTTTCTTCATCGCCTTTTGATTATCTACCGATATCATGTTGGACAATAATGATACAAGGCGCAATGTGTTTCTCTCGATAATTGTTAAAAGAGAGAACGAATTTATATTTGATACTGATACTGTTAGATAATTTGAAAAAGGTGTATCTATAAAAACAAATGGTATTCCTGGATTGTTTTTTATTTTTAAATGTCGATTGGGGTAAAGAGATCTCTCAATATTAATCTGAGAGAGCATGGTTAAAAATCGTTCTTTAGCTTCTATCTCTTCCAGTCCATAGTTAGAACTAATAAATTTAACAATGCTTGCTTCTCCATAACCTACATTAATAAGTTGTATAATGGATGATTCTATTGCATCGGTGTTGGTATAATTAGAAATCCGTTTATACCTAAACTCGTACCGGTCAGTATCCAATTGAGTTTTACCAATAACTTCTTGTTTGGTAATAAATTTTGTATAACACGGTTGATAGTCCTTAAAAGAAAGACTTTTGGCTGTAAGTCCATCAAATACCATATTACTATTAATGGTCTGAAGTTCGAAATTAACGTCGTTAAAAGACTCCATTAGGCGTAAATGTGGCCCCATGGTGACCAATTCGTTCTGTATATACTCTAAAACGGGGACACCTATAACATTAATTAATGTCTCCAGTTGGTCAATTGTTGCACCCCCATCTAGTTGTTCGCAAGAAACGTGATAAGTAATTGAACTATCCGTGTTAAAAATCAGTTTAAGTTCGTAATTCCCCTTAGAAATAACATCACTCAATCGTTCCATAACCTTCTTTGTTTTTTTGGGAATATTAGTCTGTTTAAAGTTAAAATGTTCTGGTGTTAAATTGAAAAAATACGTTAGACTCTCGTTTATACCACTTTTAGAATTAAGTTTTTGAATTTTAGAACGATTTAACAATGGTATCTTGACCCCTTTGGGTGATAATCCCGAACCATACAACCGAATAATGTTTTCTTGGTTTTTACCAGGATTATATTTAACATAAGGCATCAATAAATTGGTTTTCACCTTTTTAAAAATAGCTTCACATGGGAATAAAAACGGGTTTTTCTGGTAATATATACCAGAAAGTTGATTAATAGAAAGTCCCTTGTAATTTTGCTTTATAATATCATCGTCGAGAGAATGAACATTGTTTATTATATCAAAGTACCGTTGGTATTTTTTAACATCTTTATATTTTTTATTTGTTCTCTCAATCCGACTATCAAGCACCGCATTATTTAGTTCTCCTGACGATTGTTCGTATATATTATCAACGGTTGGAAAATAAAGTTTTGAAAATATATTAATTATTTCTTTTTTAAACTCGTTGTTTTGGATAGCTTCGAAATTAGTAATTGAATCCGATAAATCAATGGGTTCGTATAAAAACAATTCGTTGTTATCCATACTGAAATCGTACAATGCTTTAGCATTGTTAGTACTAACCAGTTCATCAGTATTGTCGAAAAACAGTCTGGGTAATGTTAAAAATTTGGTAGTTATCTGTTTATAATCAAACTCTTTTTGATAGACGTCGACTGATTCTTTTATAAAATTATTTATCCAAGAAATAAACGCCTGTGGGTTATGAACAAAGTCCAGTCTTGAATTAACAGTTGTTAAATAATGGGATACTGGTCTATAATAGCAACGTATTGAATTTAACTCAGACTCGTACTCCTTTAAATCATTGTAAAAGTAATACATTTTTTTATCAATAGAATCAAGTATGTTGATTCCAACCGAACCACAATTTAATAATGTCTCGCATAAAATAGACCATGTAATAAACCTATGATTATTGTCGGATAAAATGTTATAAAAGGTTGCAACAGCGTCTTCATCTTTGGTTGATTTAATCATCGATACCGAATACTCGTTTGAATAAAGATAGGCAATGTCAATGTTCAGGTCTATGGAGTGTCGCTTTAACGAGAGAAACAGTTTTATTTTTAATTCTTCAATAGTATCATCATAAACACCATAATCACTGATTAATAAAGAGGCTGTTTTACCAATAGTTGCAATTTCCACAACGTTGAGATAGGCTTTAACATTACCATTTTCTTTAATAACAGCCTTTTTAGGGTTTTTATGAAAAACAACATTCTCTTTTAATGTTTCTCTCAATAATGGGTCATTGATAAATAAACAATATATCTTATGTTTGGGAGTAGTAATAACAACCTTTAAATAATCCCTCATTTGTTTGATACTATATATAATTATTTATACTTTTTTAAGAAAGTATAAATAATTTAAAACTTGTGATACGTTATTGACGGTTTTTATTATAGGTCGTAATAGGGGTTATCGCTAATGGTCATACCACAATACGGTGCAGGGTTGGTTTTATAATCAACTGGAATATAAAAACGTTCTTTAACCGCGTGTTCTAATACAAATTTAAAATTAGACCAATAGGTATCAGTATGACCTATATCTTGTGTACCTATATGTGTTAATTCGTGTAATGCTACAAACATAAGCGTGTTTTTATCTATTAACTCCTCGTTGTTGTTTTTCTTCTTATTAAGACAAAACGCCATGCGCTCGCCCTTGTTTTCACTGTAGGCAGTATGAATACTTGTAGGTAATGTTTCTTGGAATGTGCTAGGGTTAAACCGTTCTTTAAGACGTTTTACAAAACTATTATCACCGTGTTCTTTATAAATACTTTCAACGACTTGTTGGCTATTATCTCGTATAAGAGCAAGTAATGATGTCGCTTCCTGTAGCCGTTTGCGGTCTCGGATACAGTATTTTTTACCATCCGCGTTTGAAATGATACATTTTAAACCGAATTGATAACTGTTTTTGAGGAAAAAATAAGCGGTTAATAACATTAAAACAATAATGAACATTGCTATCCAATCCATTTCTCGATAATTAAATTTACTCATAAATTAAGGTACGTTAAAAATAATAAGTGATTATTTAACATACCACTATTCACAATGACGTTAAGATGAATTTAATTCCAAGGTGGGGCGTAAAAGGTCGGGACCAATAGTCGAGTTATTAAATGGACCGACATTAAACTGGGGGTTCGGAGGTTCGGATCGAAGTTGCAGGTTGGCATTTCGGAGTGATTGACCTACTGTATCAATACCAATATGATAACCGGATTTTATTAGACTGACATTTTTGAGGTCGTGGTTACCAGTAGGATTAAGTTTAGCCCATTCACTATTAACATCGCTAGGAAGGAGAGAACTAGGATCCTCAACACCAACCGGTGAAAAATTCTTATTATTCATTGGAGGACCATTTCCAGAATAAGAAGCTGGGGATGATTCTTGCATATCATGTGTTGCACCATCAACGTTCCCAGAAGAAGTTTGTTGAGGGGCATTTTTAACAGCATCAAAATCCTGGGGGAGGTTTGAATTTTGAGGGAGGGAATAACTTCCACCAGCCATACCATCCATGAAAGTGCCTTTCAAAAAAGAATAATTGGCGAGGGCTAATGCTAAAACTAGAATAGATGCTAAAAATACCACGTTTTTCGAAGTCAGAAATTTCTGAAGTTTCTTTAGAGTACTCATTATATGTATTTATAGATAAAATAATTTAAAAACATATAATATTAATCGACCTTACATCTCAATGGCTTCCGGTTCAGCGGTGTTCTCCAATAATAATTCCAGGCTTTCAAGATCATTGTCATCCTCGACATCATCAAGTAGCCAAGTTGATTTTATATTTTTAGCCTCCAAATACGCTTTTATTGCGTCATTCTTTGCTCGTTTGGCAGTTTCACGAGCTTCACGCCACATTGATAAATAGACTTCATTTGGTTTTTTTAATGTTAATTCAACATTTTCTTCAACAGCGTCTGTTGGTAATAAATCAACAATTTCAAGCAATTCGAGAGGGTCGTTTTTCTGGGTCTGTGGTGATGGGTCTTTAATACCCTCATCTATTTTTATTTTTACGTCTTCTTGTATATCCACAACATTATCTTCTTGTGATTCTTTAAAATTAATTTCGGTAGCTTCATTTTCATCTTCACAATCGTCATCACTTTCTTTATTTTCACCTTCAATTTCACGTTCATCTTCGCTTTCACCTTCACTTTCACCTTCACTTTCACTTTCATCTTCATTATCATTAGCGTCACTATTCATTACCATAGCTTGTCTCAAAACACAATAGACCTCAAAGGTCGAAGCATCAAATTTTATACCCTTGAGTTCAACCAATGGCGTAATTTCAATATCGTCCTCATTGAGAACTGCAGCCTTGAGTAAATCCTCGTTTTCATCATAGATATTGAGATTTTTTCTAACTCTGTAATTTTTAGGCAAGAATAACTTTATTGAAAACTGTTCATCAATATCATTGACAATCGATAGGGACGATGTAAAAGACGTTTCTATATCTTCTCTCGTAATGTCATCGTCAAACCACTCTGGGCTTTTTAAAAACAACCGGTCTCGCATTTCTTCATCTAGTGATTCAAACCATTCTAAAGCATCATCATTGTCCTCGTGAATTAAAAGATCTATATATGGGTTTCCCGAATCGTCGACACAAATACCATTTCTGACGTTGGAATTACATAATTGAATATAAATTGGTTCATCGTCTAATCTAACTTCACTAAAATGATAATCTTTAATGGATACCGGATCTGACAGGGTCAATGCCTGAGCTGAAAACGGTTCATGTGTATATTGTATGGTAGTCATTAAAATAGAGTTGAGAAAATAATAGAGAATACTCTTCAAAATACGAAGTGGATGATAAACAAAAATAAATGTAAATAACAATGAACGTCGAATATGGTGGTTTTCTAAATGATATAATAGACAGCCTTTCAGATAAGAAAATCAAAACATTGTTTAAAGAAAACATAACAACACCCCTTTCGAGTATTATTCTTACTGAGATATACCCCTATGTCTATTTATCTTTAATGATGGTAGTTATAAGTTTTCTACTGATAGTATCAATGTTTATTTTATTAATCCGACATTTCCAGATGTTAAATACTATAAATTATTTAGGAGGAGAGCAGCGTTTATACACACCAACCTAATTATTTTATAAGTTTATATTATATGTCTTTTAATGGTTATCAAAGTTATGGAAACAATGTCGATATACCGAACGTCATTAATGGTAGTTATAAAGGCAAAGGAGGATTTACTCCTGAAATAAATAATAAAGTGTTTGAAATGACAAATACCGTCCAAGAAAGCGCCAAAGATACCTTCGATCAGATGTCTAAATTTTTTACGGGAACTACAAACCCCGTATTTACTACCAAAACAGCACTCCCGGCTATTTCACCACACCAACCAAACAGAGCCTTGGTATCATCTTCCATTCCACAACCATTTCTACCAACCACTAATTCCATCACACCTCAAAGTGCTGGTAAAAAAAAACGCCGCAAAACTCAAAAACGTCGGTTAAAAACGACAACAATGGCATCCAAGTTAGTCAAATCAACCAAATTAAAACGAAAAACACGACGTAAATATAAACATAAAAAGAAAAATTGAAAATAGATGGCTGTATAATACAAGGTTAAACAAAAAATAGATATAATAACATTATGGATAACAAAAACGTACCTTCAAAACGTATCATTAAAATCGGTAAAAAAAAACTCAATATAAAACGTTCTTATGATTGTAGGCTTATTGAATTTAACGCCTTGGATGGCCCTGATTTAAATACAGTCGAAGATTCGGATTCTAGTAATGAAGATGAAATTAAAACAAAAAATAATCCCCGGACATTTAATATACAAATGTTTGGTATTGATGAATGTGGTAAAAAATATTCAGTGACGGCCATTAATTACAATCCTTACTTTTACGTGAAAGTAGGAGATCATTGGGATAACAATACTAAAATCAGTTTTCTTAAATATATTTTAAGAAAAATACCTCACTACAAGGGACCCGAAGTGAAGGATATCCATCTAGTAGAATCTAAGAAACTATATGGGTTTGACAATGAAAAACTTCACAAGTTTATTATGTTGCGTTTTACTACAATTTCCTGTTTTTACACTGTTAAGAAATTGTGGTATAAAAAGGTTAAGGATGAATTGAATTATATAGAAGGTGGTTTGAAATACAATAACGAGCAATTACCTCTTTATGAAGGACATATTCCACCATTGATTCGTATGTTTCATATTAAAGACATTAACCCTTCTGGTTGGGTAAGAATTCATAAAAAGGATTTACTTGAAAACAAAGGGTTATCTAAAAAGACCACTTGTGATTATGAGTTTGTGGTTGATTATAATAAAATAGAAGCCTTGAGAGAGAAAGAGACGCCTGTTCCTTATAAGATTTGTAGTTTTGATATTGAAGCCAGTAGTAGCCATGGAGATTTCCCTATACCTATCAAAACATACAAGAAATTCTGTGATCAGTTTTTGGATATATTCGAATCGTTTTACTTCAAAGATTATAATTCAAATAAAACATTTATTGTATCTCAGGATAAATTAAATAATGTATTTAACATTGAATCCATAACATATTATCTTGAGATTGCCATTAAAAAATCCCTTTATCACGAGGACAATTTCCATAAGGGTGGTTATTTACCCAACCAAGAGCCGTCAATTGCTTCAAATATCGCTGATGGTGAAGTGGTGTCGATTTTCAACAAATATATCGATTTGTTTATCGACAAACTTTATATTAAAGAAAAATTCAACGATTATACTGAATTTATTGCTGTATGTAAAGAAGCGTTGAATAGTCTCCACGACGCCTATATTACTTTTGAATCATTAGAGGATACCACTCAAACGATGATGAAATATTTTGAAAGAGCAGAGGTTTCTGATAAACCGAGTTTTGTTGGTAGTGAAGGCGATATATATGAGGATTGGGGGGATGATATGGATAGTCATACCACGAAAAACAAACCATCTAAAAAGAAGGTCGATAAAAATCAACGTAAATTAATAGATAGCATTGTATCGAGTTTATCGTTTGATATTAAGACAAAAAACATAAAACTATTGAATAAAGAACTGTCGGTTTTTCTCGACGCCAAATTAACTGATTATTTCCCCAACATTGAAGGAGACAAAGTGACCTTTATTGGTTCTACTTTTCGTAAAAACGGTGAAGACAAACCTTATTTAAATCACTGTTTAGTATTGGGAGAATGTGCTGATGTGGAAGGATCGGTTGTTCAATCTTGTGATACTGAACAGGATGTATTATTGCAGTGGTCCAAGATTATTCAATCAGAGGATCCTGATATCATCATCGGTTATAATATTTTCGGTTTTGATTATTTGTTTATGTTTAATAGAGCGAAAGAGAACGATATAGTGGAAGAATTCCTTAAATTGTCAAGAAATAAAGGTGAAATTAGTGGTCGGGTTGATTATCAGACTAAAGAAATTAGTTTAAATAAGAATAGTATTAGAATTGCGTCGGGGGAACATAATTTGTATTATCCATTGATGACTGGAAGGCTACAGGTCGATCTATATAATTATTTTAGACGAGAATTTAACCTTGAGATGTACAAATTGGATTTTACAGCCGGGTATTTTATTTCGGATAAAATAAAAGCAGTAGATTACAATAATATCGAAAATAAAACTAAAATAACAAGTCGTAATTTAGTAGGTCTAGAAAACAACGCCTATATTAAAATAAAAGAAACCTCACATAGCGACAATTATTATTTAGATGGCGTTAAATTTATTGTATCAGGAGTGAATTTTGCCGAGGGTAGCTTCTTTTTAGAAGGTAATGTTTCCCCAGATATGACTAAGCAAGTATCGTGGTGCTTGGCTAAAGACGATGTTACACCTCAGCAAATTTTCCAATATACAAATGAAGGAGTTGAAAAAAAAGCAATCGTTGCGAAGTATTGTATTCAAGATTGTAATCTAGTTCAAGAATTATTAAAAAAGATAGACGTGCTGACAGGATTTATTGAGATGTCTAACATATGTAGTGTTCCATTGAGTTTTATTGTGTTGCGGGGACAAGGTATAAAACTAACTAGTTATATTTCAAAAAAATGTAAAGAAAAAAACACACTTATGCCTACATTGAATAAAAAAAGAAATAATGACGGTTATGAAGGGGCTATTGTTTTGGAACCTAAAACCAACCTGTATTTGGAGAAACCGATCGCCTGTGTTGATTATAGTTCGCTTTACCCATCGTCGATGATTAGTGAAAATCTATGTCATTCAAGTAAAGTATGGACTAAAACATATGATTTGGAAGGGTCTCTTATCAACTATACTGGAGAAACCCACGCCGAAGACTGTCATTTTGTTTATGACAACCTACCCAATATGAAATATGTCAATATCGAATTTGATACTTATAAGTATATTAGGAAAACAGCAAAAGCAGCAGCCATTAAAGTAAAAAATGGCAAGAAAATATGTCGTTTTGCACAATATAATGATAAAAAGGCCATTCTTCCATCTGTATTGGAAGAATTATTGGAACAGCGAAAGGCTACTAAAAAACTAAAGGCAATGGAAAAAGACCCTTTTATGAAAAATATTTATGATAAACGTCAAATATCTATTAAATTAACAGCCAACTCTATTTACGGACAGACTGGAGCGGGGGTTGGTGATTTTTACGAGCCGGATGTCGCTGCGTCGACCACAGCAACTGGGCGAAAAATGTTGATTTATGGTCAGCGGGTTATCGAAGATGTGTATGGTGATACTGTATGTGCTACTAAAAATCATGGTGATGTGCGTTCAAATGCGGAATATATATATGGTGATACTGACAGTGTGTTCTTCTGTTTTAATTTGAAAGAGATGGATGGTACTCCAATTGAAGGTCAAAAAGCGCTTGAGATAACCATTGAACTGGCTAAAGAAGTTGGTGAATTGGCTTCTAGTTTTCTTAAAAATCCACATGACTTGGAATATGAAAAAACCTTTTTGCCTTTTTGTCTGTTATCTAAAAAACGATATGTTGGTATGTTGTATGAAAACGACCCTAGTCCGAATGCCGGATACCGTAAGAGTATGGGTATTGTTTTAAAACGCCGTGATAATGCACCTATTGTAAAGGATGTTTATGGTGGTATTATAGACATCTTAATGAAGGAAAAAAGTATTGACAAATCATTGGTGTTTTTAAACGATATTCTCAAAAAATTGGTTGAAGGAAAAGTACCTATGGATAAACTGATTATTACTAAATCATTACGGGGTCATTATGCCAACCCGAAACAAATTGCACATAAAGTATTAGCAGATAGAGTGACCTTGCGGGATCCAGGTAATAAACCAAACGCGGGGGATAGAATACCATTTGTATATATTGAAAACAGTGATAAAAAAGCCTTACAAGGAGATAGGATAGAATTACCAGATTATGTTATAAAACATAAATTAAATATTGATTATTCACATTACATCACGAATCAAATTATGAAACCCGTGTTGCAGCTTTATGCGTTAGTATTGGAACAACTTCCAAGTGTGAAAAATAAACCAATGTTAATTAAAAAAATAAAGAGGGAGATAGAATCGTATAAAACGACGTTAGAACATGACAAGTTTATAGAAAAACGTGATAAAATTCGGTCTAAATACGTCCAAAAATATCTATTTGACAAAACAATTAATCAGATAAAGGTTAAAAAAGAAAAGAACCAGATTATTACGTCTGCATTTAATATGAAATAATCACCATCACATCACATTATAATCACAATTATTAAAATAAATAAAAATATTAATTATTTTATTAATATTTTTATTATCCGAGATAAATAATTAAATTTATAACATATTAAATTGACAATAAAACCCAAAATTTAAATCTGCTGTAGGTCGTTGTTCATTTAAAATACCATATGCTTTTTCAAATGACATTTTATGGCGTTTTATTATATAATAAATAACACATCCTACAGAACGGGATTTGCCAGCCGTACAATGAATCAATGTAGGTTTTCCATTATTTAATAAAGGAAATATTTGTTTAGCATATTCTATAATATCAACATCCATATGATCGTCGAATAAAATTTCATAAACGTCTTTTTCCATATTCAATAATTTATCCTTGAAAGGGTTATGAACCAAACTTATAACTTGATCAACTTTGTCAATAACATCACTTTGCAAACTGAAAATATTTCCAACATAAATATCGTCAATAATATGTGAATAGGGTGGTTCGTTAGGGAACATTGAATCCTTTGAATATAATACAACAAACAAAGTATTTGAAAACAAAATCAATTTAATAATTAAATTGAAAATACTCAACAAATGTTATTTCAATAACATAAATATAAAACACTGGTTATCATTATTACCTATAATGGACATTGATCTCCCCTTTTTCATGATGGATTATATCTCTGAAAATAGGGTATTAACCGAATTAATTAGCGACAATAACGCAGGGATGCTTATTGAAATAATTTTAAACTTTTCAAAACAATCCAATCTGGTTTTAAAAAATGAACCTTTTACTGTTTCCAAGCTAATGACTATTATATCTCATTTTGCCAAAATGTTTATCAAAGAGTATTGTGATGACGAACAAACAAATACTCTTCCTTTAAAACTCGTCTCATTAAACAAAGGAATACTAAAACAGACCATCAAGTTTCTTGTTGTACACCATGATAATTTGGATACGTTTCCATTATATATAAATTCGTTAAACCATAAAACACATTTGGAAAAACGTCAAGATTTAGAAAACCAATTATTACAACAATCGCAGTGGGGGAACAAAGTGGGTTCCACTGTTTGTCTTCCAATGAAGACGGAGCAAAAATCCATTGACGCAACGAGAGAAGATGTTAAGACTAGAATAGAAGATACTAAACTATCATCAATTCAAGATCATGTTAATGCAATTGCGTTAAAATATCCCGACAAATTACCATCTAATCTAATAATTGAGTCTATCGACAACCCTAAAAATAAATTTGTACTCTCGAAATTAGTTGATACCATCCACCCTTATACTATTCCAGAATTACACGAGTGTTTAGGAAAACTCGAAGAATATAGCCAAGAAATGGGAGATGTGGTTAAAACCAAATTAGATGAATTAATTGATGCAATAAACACGTTTCATAAACTTAATCGGGTTATATAAGATATCATTTTAGTAATCATATCTTATGATATCTTATAATGAGTATTGAACAGACTACTAAACGATTTTTTAATGTGTTTATAAAAGCTATAGAAGAAATTTCTTTTTTGGGTTGGAGTGGTTTTTTAGCTACATTAATAGGTATTGTAAGTTTCTTACCTATTATCTATAAAATAATAAAAACGAAAAACACGGTTAATTTCACAATCACCAATCTTATTTTAGCACTATTGTCAAATGTATTATGGATAGTCTATGGCGTCGGTGACAGTCTTTTTATGCCAACGCTATCGGGCGTCCTTTATTTTATAATATATTCGATTATATTATTCTATAAATTGTTTTTTTAATCATATCGCAACGCATTGTTAAATAGTATTTAAAACATAACCCTCACCGGTATCGTTTTTTACTAACTCGCCTATCATTCTGGGATGCATGGATGGATTCTCCCGCGCTTTAATAAAACTCGTATAATCATAGACCAAACCAATTAAATCAGGTCTATCAGCACCCATGGTTGCAGTATCTTCACGTTTAACAAAGGCGTATTTTTTACCTTCCAGAGTAATTTCAACAGCTTTCATAGTAACAGTCGTTTTATTAAGCCGTTGAACATCATCTACTTCGTCTTCTTTTACGGATTTGTTTCGGGATAATTTACTAGAATCGTTAGTTGGACCAAAAGAAAGACATGATAATCCTTCGCTAGAATTTTGTTTTAAATAAACCATACAGTCTATAGACGCCTCCTTCATTGCTGTTTCCAATTGATTACTAATTTCCTCTTTTATATTGGATATTTCAAACAATGCTTCATCCGTTGTTAATGGTGCCTGTCTGTCTAGCTTACTTACATCTTTTAATCGAAGTTCGAGTGATTCGTCGCTTTTTTTCTGTTTATCTGTTAATGTCATCAAATATATAAATACTTTTATATTCTGTAATTCTCTCGGTAATTGAGAATGACTACAAATACGTCTAATTCTACCAATAACCTGACGAACACGCACAGGATGCCAGTATGGTTCCATAATATGAACATGACGGCAGTTCATCAGACTAATTCCCTCAGCCCCAGAGGATGTAATCATAAACAACTTAACAATATCACCAAATATATTATTATCTCCTAATTCTCTCAATTGTTGGCTCAAGGATGCGGGAAGTTGTTTCCAATTACCATTGAATACATTCCTATATATTTCTTTAGTTTCTGTATCTTCCGTTCCGGTATATAATACAAACTTGGGTTTATCAATATCACCACTCGGTATATCTAATACAATAGAACCGACATCATTTTTAACGATTTTAAATTGTGTAAATCCGTTGGCTTCCAATACTAATTTAAATATACCAATACCTTCCAACGTTCTAAACTGGCTATAAATAAGATGACTTCCTATATTGGTATCATCTTCGATATTTTCCAACATTTTCAGAAATTTAGGGCTGTATTGACCCAGAGATGCCTTGCTAAACAACTCCATTTTTTTATTTTCCAATTCACCAAGGGCTTCTTTTATTCTTGTATCATAATCTTTCATTTTTAAATTGGATTCGTCTTTTAATAGTTCGGGTTCATCATCTGGACTAAATGCCGTCTCCTCATCTGCCATTAACTCTTCACTTGTTTTTGCATCTATCCTATCTTCGTCGAGAACAACATCTTTTGATCCACCAGGAAGGGGTCTTATAATAGACGTTGGAAATACAAAATTACAGAATAACCGAGAGAAAATCCTATAAGTTGATACAGCGTTTTCATAAAGGTCGTCTTTACCCATTCTTTTCTTTTTAGCCCGATTTCTCTCCATCTCACGTTCCTTTTTACGAGCGTCTTCATAAATCTTAAATTGATAATCATTCATTTCTAATTTTTCTACAATTAAATCGCGATCAGGGTTGTATTCAGGCATGAGCTCTTCGCTTGAACTTCGATAATAACTTACCAGGCCCATAACGAACCGTTTGAATAAATCAGGATTTTCTACTGACCCGTTGGACTCGTTAATAAAATACTTTTTAAACACATCCAGACTATCCGGAAGACTTTTATCCAATTCGACACTAATAGATCCTTTTAAAACTGATACTTTATTTTTATTCAAGACATTTTCAATAAGTATTAATAGATTATCATCGTCAATCTGCCCCTTTTCGTCTATCTTTAAACCTTTAATATCTTTTGTTCGAGTAAATGAATTGATAAATCCAAAGGGATTACGTGAAAATATTAATGTTTTCGTTGATGGTTTATAATCAATATAATCTACCATTGTTCCTAGATTTCTATCTTTTAAAAACATCTGCTTAAGAGTCTCTTGGGATACTTTAACTCGGGTTTTTATATCAAGGGTCATTGTAAATGTTTTAATATACCCCCTAAGCATGTTAAATAGAACACCTAGCTCGTTAGGATAATTTATAAGTGGTGTTCCTGACAAAAACACAAGCCTAGCATTTTCAGCACTACATAAAAGATGATACAATTGCATATTGAGAGAATCTGGTCGTTTCAACTTATTAACAATTCGGCTAACTAAATTATGGACTTCGTCCACCACGACGACTTTGTTCGAGAATGGATTTACCGTCCCATTATTAGTTAATTTATCAAGATGACTTTTACGTATCCCATTATAATTAATAAACGTGTATTTATTAGCAATCATTGCGTCCAGTTGATTCTCGAGACTAACCCGTTGCTCTTTCGAAATATCTTCATAATTAGGCGTTTTTTTAGAATTCACTAACCATACACCCCCTTGATTAATTAAAAAATCAGACGACAGGTTCATAAGAGTTCCATAATGCCGTATTTTACTTGGCGGACCACTATCAGTATCTACCCTATTGAAACCATTTATATCTTCTTGGTCAAATATTAAAAATTTCCAATGGTTGCTTCGACGGATCAGTGGATCACCACAAGCTTTTAACTCTTCTATATAATTACGTCGTAGAGAAGCAGGAGTCATAACTACAACCTGTTTATCATCTTTCATACCTTCAGTAATGGCTATAGACGAGCATGTTTTACCGGTGCCTAACCCATGAAATAAAAGAATACCTCTATAAGGAGTATGTATGTTGATATAATCTCTTACCAGCTTTTGATGATTAAGTAATTGAAATTCTTGACTATCTTTCGCGTTTTTCAGTTTTTCACACGTTAGTTTATTATCGTCATCTACTTCTCCATAAGAAGTATAGAGGTTGCTTATAAAATCAATGAATATTTGACGATTTGAAAGGTAATATTCGGACGCTTTAATAAGCATCTTTTTGCCTTTTTTAGGCAGATTTATATCATTGAATTTTTTTATATTTAAATTACCTTTTATGTTTATTTTTCTACGGATTTTTATTTTTACGGGTTTAACTTTGTCAGCCTTGTCTAATTGTATCGGTTGAGCTTCAGGTATTTCTACATCTTCGTTTTGGTCTTGCTCGACAACTGGGTTTCGTTTTATTTTAATTCTAATCTTTTTGCCTAGTTTTTTCCCTTTGGTTTTAGGTGGTGGAGGTGAAGGGGGGAGTGGAGAGGGAAAAGATTGATTATCTTCTATATCGACGTTTCTTATTGGACTTTCGATAATAGGTTTCATAATTTCTTTCTGAACCCCAAACCGTTTTAAAAAATCATCTCGGTTAATACTGGATTCACCCCGCTTATCAACTATTGTCGTCCGTCTTGCTTTGCGTTCCACCAATATCGGTTTATCAGGTTCATTATTAACAACGTCTTGTTGTATTGGCGCAGTGCGTTTTACAACAGCGGGGGGGTTACGACTTTTTAATTTTACAGTAAATTCTCGTTCAGTTTTAACAGTCGGCTTTATTTTTAATAAATCTATTTTCGACGTCATAACACTTATAAAGTAATCATATAAAAAACTTTATAATCTTAACTAAAGGGCAGTTTTGATTAATTGTATCGATTTACGACATGCTTCCTGTTCTGCTTTTTTCTTTGTCGAGTGGGTTGAACTCCCAAAACGAATAAAAAAACCATTATTATATTTTAAAAGGTCATGCATCGATTCAAAACCATTTTCTAATGACGTAAAACAAATTGCTTCGCTTATCGGTGTATTATGAATAGTATTCCCCCCACAGCATACAAACACGCATGTGTGGTAATCATTTTGAGGACGGTTCATCCCAGTGTGTTCGTCAATTTCCTTATTTAGTAGAATATAATCAGGCGTCACCTTAAATTCTCGTTGGATAATAACTTGGAATATGTTTTTATAGTTATTGTTTTCGCTCAATAAGTCATTCCAATTAACGTATTCTTCGAATACTTTTTCTATAAATCGTGTGCATACAGAATACCCAGACATGATAATATTCGCGTTTGAATTACCAAATGTGTTAATATCTTCATCATCGACTGTTATTTTATTAAAATTTAAAAATAGCGCGCCTATAAATGCCTCGAAAAGACAACCTAGTTTTTTTATATTAGTTCGAAGCCCCTTTTCTTCCGCCTCTTTGGATATAACAAACCATTTGTGAATCCCCATTTTTTGGACTAACTTACCAATACTTTCGTTTTTGACGAGGGCTATTTTTGTCTCTGTCATAAACCCCTCGTCTTTTGTTGGAAAACGTTTATAAAGGTAAAATTTAGTAATGGATTCAAGAATACCATCGCCTAAAAACTCAAGGCGTTCATTTGACTTGTGTTTTAGAGGCATAACACCCGCAGGTACTTTTGACACCATCATTTCATCTTTAACGAGATACGACGTATGTACGAACGCGCGTTTAAAAATAGCCATATTAAATACGTTTGAAGGAAGATTATATTTTTTCAACAAAGAAATAACATCTTTTTCTGTTATTTCTTTGTTGTTGTAGTTAAATATAGATGGTTGGTCATTACTAATATCCATTATAATAAGTCATTAAACTCTTGTTTTTAAATCATTGACTATGATACTGTATATTAATCCATGTCAAATTATTATATTATTATAATATAATATGGTACTTATGAATGCTTCGAAGCGGGCGCGCAACGCAACTTCTATTTCTAATAAAACAAACACCTGTGGGGGTCAAGGAAAGGCCGGAACACCTACAACTATTGGTCGACGAGCGCGTACCGGTGGGCGGGCTGCACCACCACCAGTGTATTACGCTTGTCCGGCCAATCCAGGCCTATTTGATAAATCCCTTAATGCTGTTAATGGTGCAGTTGTAGCAGATCGCAATAGTAGATTTCTTTATACAAAACATATTCCATCTTGGGTACATTCAAACGAAGTATTTTATTTACCCATAACCAAAAATCCTCTGGCTGGTGGTGTGCGTAAGGTACGGTCTTAACTACAAAATAACTCATTTAAACATTCAACATATAATATCTATAGTCGTCAGTCTTTTCTAATAATGAAATTATATGTTGATAATCGAGAGAAGAAGTTATATTCTCTTTTAACCGCTTTTAATTTTTCAAATCAGAGCGAGTGTGTTGAATCTACGGATAAACAAACAACCATATCTAAAAAACACACTAGTGATGATCTTAGTATTGAAATTAAACAATTAGAAATAGGCGACTTGATTTTATGCGACGATAGCGATAATATATTAATTGTTTTTGAGAGAAAATCTATTGGCGATTTAGCCTCAAGCATCCATGACGGGCGATATAAAGAGCAATCTGAACGGCTTTCTAATTTTCCAATTACCAATCACAATATTATTTATATTATAGAAGGTAATATCGATAGAATATACAAATCTAAAATAAAATCCACTACATTAAAATCGTGCGTTGTAAGTCTGAATCTTTCCAAGGGTTTTTCAACCTTGAAAACGGTAAGCATTGACGATACTGCAAGATGGGTATTGGCTTATTGTTATAAAATAACCGGAGATAAGGTTCTTAAAACAAATCTTGTTAATTGTGATACTAATAAGAACAATGATTGTCTTGAAAAACCTACGGAAACGATACAACCGTCATCTCAACACCTTAGCCACCTTGCGAATCAAGCCAAGTCAAAATACACAACTCGGGATAATATACATATTTTAATGCTTTCTCTCGTCCCAAAAGTATCGTCTGTCAGTGCAACGGCGATATTAACACAGTATAATACCCTGGACAATTTAATCAGTAACCTAAAAAATGATCCAGCTTGTTTGGATAACATTAAAACGACCACCAATGGTAAACATAGGCGACTTGGTAAAAATGTTATTCAAAATATAATTGAGTTTCTACTGTAAAATAACTACATGTTTTTCTAAAAATCACCACCGCAACTGGTGGCCCTATTACCAGCCCGCATAGCTAAATGTTTAACTTGGTCGTTTGACATACACATACACCCAGTTGAATTACTATAACTACTTGGGCAACATTCTGGTTTAAATTCGTTATCGCGGTAGAACACCATAGTATCAGCATTTACATCCGTTCCGGAATGTTGTTTTGTCCTATCCATTACAGACTGATAACCATCCCCCATAGATTGGCTATACGCGTGCGCGTCACCAACCCATTTTGACATAGTTGATGGTTCTGTGGAAGTCATGTCAATCGGAGTGCTTTTATTGATTGTTTGCGGTCCATCACCACTTAATGTATAAGCAGTGGTCATCATCTCCATACCTTCTTGAAAACTGATTTTACTACACGATCGAAATGTCATCATCGCGGCGACAAACCCAATAAAAATAGATGCTAAAACGACTTCTAGACGAACAGTTAAACCAGGTATTTTTAATTCCATTATATTAAATAATTAGATTTTATTATAATACTTATCCCATTTCGTTATCTCTCAATAAAGTGTTCTAAACAAGCATTGTAATCGTATATCTTAATACCGTTGTATATAAAATACCCCTTATCTGTTGTTAGATGAATACATGTTGTTTTTTGTGGCAAATTAGTAGGTAATTTAACCATTGTCGTTGTGGATACTTGTTTATCACCGTTTTGTAGAATTATATTACCATAGCAACCGTTAATATAACGACTGTTTATGATGATATTACCCATAATATTGCTGGTAGTATCTATTAAAACAACACCCTCAACTACAATATTGTCTTTTAGTTTATCTCCAATAACCACAGATGACATTTTTTTACTAGTTCCATTTGATAATATTATATTACAATCGGGATGTAATCCACCATCAAACGTTTTATGTAGTGACGATAAATTAAAATTTGTTTTAGGTACTATGTCTTTAAATTCTATTATTAATTTCGAAAGTTCGTCATTAGTAAGCTCGTCGTAATCTAAAAATAAATGATTATCGATACAAATCATTTTACTGGTTGTATTAAAACAATACACAAACGGTTCGCACATTAATTGCGTTGGTAAAAAACGCTCATCATCAGCTACATCGTTAAATGTATTTGTTGTATAGTTAAAAATTTTATGAGTTCCACTTACATACAGACCATTTCCTAAATAAAACATGGTTTGTCCTGTAGCGTCTAATTTCATTACACTAGTTACCACAGACTTACCTAATATATCACCAGGAACGAGTTTGCTAATAGGAACATAGCCTCGTTGCGTCGGTAATTCGACACTACCATTAAAACAATGACGTTTTCGAGGGCTTTTGGGTAATCGACCTGGAGATAGATGAAAAACTTCTCCCATCATAGACGAAAGTAGAGCCATTGGTACCATTATAAGCATAAATATAACGGTCATTGATGCGGCGGCACCCCATGTAAATGGAAATATCCACAGTAGAACAATAGACGAGACCAGACCAATAAGTATTTTAACAATAACTCCATACATCACCTTGATTGCCGATTTTAAAATATAATACATTCCAAGCATTGGGTATAGCGACGCTACCATTGAGGCTTTGGTTTTAGCCATAATATCCTTTAACGCTATAAACATCTGTTGTAGAGGAATGGTTATATTCATTAATCGGTTATATTGTTCTTCAAATGTGGATTGTAGTTTTTCTCTCATACTGCTAATAAGACTACGAATAGCATTACTGGCTTCCATAAAATCTTTCGATATCGTATTTAACACCTTTAACAGCGCATGGTATGGAACAAGCGCTTCTTCAGAAACGTCTTTTAGTGCGTTATTAAAACACTGTTCAGCATTCTCTCGTCCAATGTCTAGAAAACTCCGACCTGTCTGTGGAACAATCATTCCAGCAAATGGAGCATATCGCGGGTCGCATTTTATATCATTCCATTTTTCTTTTACCGTTGTTATATTTTTTTTAACATTAAAATACGATATCAAGCCAAGTATAAAAATTATTGAGACACCAGTAATTAAAAACGACCCCCCATACTTGTCAAAATAACCCGTCCCAATCTTTGAATACAAGGATTGTATTTTTGTCTTGCTCCCTAAATCGGGTTCGTATAATTCTGTTATTGTTTTAACGGCATCTTGAGTGCTCATTTCTATACTAAATGTATAAATAAAATAAAGTATTTATCATTATTGAATTAAGTAATAACTAATTTAAATATATGCTTTAAATTTATGTATTTGATGATTCAATGTCATTATTGTAAAAAATCAGGATCTAAAGGATATTTAAAACGATTTTTATTGGATGGTATAAAATATCAATGTGGAACACCAGAATGTGATAATGTCATAAAAGCATTGGTCATAGAGAAAAACAAGGCGCGAATACTTTGTGAAGAGAAAGAAAGAGAGGAAAAAAATCAACTCCAACGAGAGAAATGGGGTGATTATATTGTTGAAAACCATAATGATTTTATAATAGCAAACCGTCAGTATAGAGACGGTTGTCGCCGATTTATTGATCCAAAAACCCAAAAAATATTTAAACATTCTATGTTTTCTGATATTTGGGTTGAAACTAACGATGTGCCGAACTCGGATGATTTATTAAATGTTTCTAATGTATCTAATAATGTGTTAGAAGATGAGGATGATGGAGATATTGGTAATGGTCAGAATGGAGAGAGTGATTATGATGTTGAGGGTATTGGAGAGAGTGATATTGGTTATAGCCATAAAGAAACTCCAACAGATGAGTTTTTATATAACATAGAGAAACCAACTGTTATCGGAAGCGAAAACACGTCTATTAAAATGCTTGTTAATGTATCGACAATGGATAATACCAATAAATATAAGTATTATTCAATTAGTAAAATATATAAAAACGGATCTAAAAAGGTTATGTATAACAACATAACCAATAATTATTATTATTATGATAATGAGTCTGAACTATGGCTAATAGATCAGTATTTAACCACGAAACAGCAAGATGGAGTTTATATTGGAGATATGATACCACTGCATAAAGATAAACGGGTATCGTGTTTTGGATATAAAGGACGTGTCGCTTTTGAAATAATTAATGGTTATTCTATAGGAATAGAACATGACACTATTGTGTATCCAGATATGTATAATTTAAATGGTTCAAATTATAGCAACTTTGAATTGCATAATGAATAACTAAATTATTTAAATAATATATAAATTAGCCATAAATAACCGATTATATTATAACGCATCCTAACGTTTATTTTTACTAATACACGCGTGCATATAAGGTGTATCTTCCCAGTCGTAAAACGTTAGGTTACCAACTGGTATGGTATTTGTACTTGTTATTAAACAATAAAGTTGCTTGCTTTTACAACTGCTTGCCCGCCCATGTGGATGATATTTAGCGTAATCCCATTCTCCAGACGGCATTCTGATAAAATGATATGGTGTTACATAAATATCAGTATTATTTTCACCTTGATGTGGAAACTTTAAAAACGATTCTCTATAATTACCATTTAAATCCATATTATTCAATACCAATTTACCGATAATTTCACTACCGTCTTTTAACACAGCCCCCAACTCGATATCCTTAATTGTATCGAAAGTTCCATCGATACGTTGTAAAAGAGTACCTCGGTTAAAACACAACCCTCGCATTAATTTCCCAGGTGGTCCATTCCAGGTAGATTCCGCCGTTTTTATCGATCCATCGACAATATAAATAAGACTCGTCATAGTACCCATCATTTTACCGACCATATCTTTAACCGCAATAGTTGATCGTTGAAATTCAATAACTAAATTTAGAAAAACACTATAAATATTACTTACAACATTAATAATATTATTTCGTAAATAATCGAAAAATTTACGAACAAAATTCATTGAGTCAGTTAGACCCGAAGTAGTCTCATTGATAACCTTAAACGAACTGTTAATAGGCAATAATAATTCATCCATAAACCCTTTTTGGGTCTTTTGAATACAATAACTGAAATTACCAATTGGGTCATCGGCAAACGGCATAAACAACGGATTGCACCGTTGTTGTGGCCAGTTATCATTAACACCTTGCAGTTGGACGGTAATACTTTTATGTCCTATAAGGAGCCCAAAAATGGTTAAAATAAATAAAGCCATTAAAATATCGTACAATCGCATACCTTATAATTTAGAGGTATAATTAATTAGGAAACATTATATTCAATTACTTATTTTTGTATAAGCGTATTATGATCGCCTGATTTTTCATATATAACATCAGTATCGTATTTGCTATCTTGAACGTGTTTTAGGTAGATTTCATTGGCCTGTTTAAAAGAAGCATCCGAGCCATAAGGTGTTCGACTACTCGGTTTAAAGGATGGTATCTGTATTTTATTTTCTTTTTTACTTTCTTTCATCGTTGTATTACCTTCAACACTACCAAACATATTCTGGTGAAAAAAGTTCGTAAAACCTTCTAAAGGGGACAATATAGAATTCATTTTGGTCTGTTTTTTGTCTTTTTTTTGTTGCCGACATAAAGCCGAACTCATTGGTGAATTACTTGGGAAACTACATCCTTGTTCGTAACCATACACTTCCATTGTAATCGGTTTCAATTCATTTGCTTTTGAACTCATTACTTATTATAAGTATTTAAATATAAAACCAGAACACATTACAATGTCTAATTTATCCCGTTCTCAAAAACTGCATCTTGACCAACTTGTTAATGATGATTTCGAGGATAATACAGACCACCTACGAGAAGTAAAACCTTCTGTTAAAATTGAGCATGACATTCGTTCATTTATAGCCATCAAAAAAAAATACCCCTCTATTAAACCATCCACGTTGGAAGCAATGTGTATAAAACGGTGCGGATTTTTACATTCGAATTATACTGATATATTCAATAGACTAATCAGAGACGAATTAGATATGGTTATGTTTAATAAGTTTATTTCAGTCCTCAGAAACATAGAGGATGGAGTAGAAGACCAGCATAGCGGGTCGGTAATTATTGGAACACTACTCAAAGAAATTTACATTGATTCTGCTATGAAACGCGGAAAAAAAAACACTTCTAAACATAATCGAATTAATAAGAAAAAGAAAGCGGTGGAACATAGTAAGACTAAAGCGTTGAAAACTAAAAATCCTGAGAAGTACATGAAAAAAACAATGTCATGGGGTGATTATAAAACAAGTCTGGTCGATACTTAATTGGTATATTGTTATAAAAACATAAATATAATTATTCAACATTACTATGTATAAAAAACTTATTATTGTTGAATCTCCAAGTAAATGTAAAAAAATAGAATTGTTCGCCGGTCCAGAATTTAAATGCTTATCTACATGTGGGCATATATACACATTGTCTCATATTAAACATATTGATGTGAATGATAATTATAAACCAACATATACACTTATTAAAAATAAACGAAAACGCCTCGATGAAATACAGAAGGCTATCCACCACGTTGGTGAAGAAAATGTGTATATAGCGACCGACCCGGATCGAGAGGGAGAAGCCATCGGATGGCACTTATGTTTGTATTTTAAATTGGATGTGGAAATAACTAAACGTGTCGTCTTTAATGAAATTACTAAAAATGCAGTCCTGTCTGCTATTGAACGACCTCTAATAATAAATATGCTAAAAGTAAAAAGCCAACAGGCGAGGCAGGTCATTGATTTAATTATTGGATTTAAAACATGTCCAATATTATGGAAATATTTAGGCATTGGAGAGAAGTCCAACCCAGTTTCTTCTGGACGATGTCAAACACCTTGTCTACGACTTGTCTATGATTTAAAAGAGAAGATGTGTGATAAATTAACCAGTATTGATTATAAATTAGGTTTTATAATAGATGATCCATTGTATGTTTCGTGTAATTATATACCACCATCTTCTCCCCGAGAGACTATCTTATTTGACGACGATATTAAATATGTTTTTGATTTCCTTGGTAATATTAACAAGTACATCATGACAAGAAGTCCAGTGAAACAGATCCATTTAAAACCACCATCGCCCCTATCAACGGCTCTTTTACAACAAAAGGGACACCAATATTTAGGATTTTCGCCTAAACTGGTAATGAGTTTAGCCCAACACTTATACGAAAAAGGCTTAATAACTTATATGCGAACCGATAGCAATCGATATAGCCGTGAGTTTATCAATCATATTTCATCATTTATATCCTCTAAAGAAGAGTATAAACCATATTTACTTAAAAATCCCAATTGTTTAGAGACCAATTTAGATAACAAACATAGTCAAGACGGTCACGAGTCTATTCGCCCCACCGACATGTGGTTGGATATTAGTAAAATAGACAAATTATCATCTAATCATAAGAAATTATATAATTATATTTATTACCATTCTCTCCAAACATTGATGAAAGACGCCATTGAAGACACTTATACTATTACAGTATCACCAGATACCAGTGGGCTACCCTTTAACAACCACAATTCGCTCATTTTTACATCGCGTCAAGTGTGTTCCAGCTATAAAGGATGGAAATGCGTCAGATTAGTCAATAGTTTGGCTAATAATATGATTGATAATGTGATTTATAATAAGTATTTGAATATATTAACACATGAAAATAGCACACATGATTTCTATCCTGATAATCTAATAATTAATTTAACATCTTATTTATCAAGTAATGAAACCTTGTATTCAGAAGCGACGTTGGTTAATCAACTGGTAAAGAGAGATATTGGACGACCCTCAACCTACGCTTCTCTCATTGACAAGATACAACAACGCCACTATGTTATTAATACTACCATTGAACCTAAATACATTAATACCATGTGTTATAACTATTCATCGAAGAATAAAGTAATGACTCAAACCCCTTGTATATTAGGTGAAAATATTAGTGGGAGGCGGTTGGTTATTCAAGAACAAGGACAACGAGTATCTGAATTCTGTTATGACCACTTTGAACCTCTTTTTAATTATAAATACACATCATTGATGGAACAAAAGCTGGACGCTATTGCTTGGGGAAACGATACCTATGATAATGTATGCAACCAATGCGATATTATGGTATCAAATTGTATTGAAACCATAAAAAAAAAAGATTTACATATAAAAGAAACCTTAAATTCTAAACCTCGTAATAACGAAACTCTCATGGGTATGTACAAAGATAGCCCATTGATCCTTAAAAGTGGGCTTTATGGGTACTACGCTGAACATTGTTCAGTAAAATACAGCCTAAAAGGTATGAATATAATCGACCGAGAAGATTTTTCTTGTAGTACCATTATATCGTTTATTGAACGCGAACAAATAACAAAAGAACAGACTATATTGAGAGAAGTTGATTCTAATATAAGTATTCGAAGGGGCAAACGTGGAAAATCGGACTACATAATGATACTTGGCAAACCAAGCAATTACAAGAGAAATAAACCGACATTCATAAGTCTAAAAAAATTTGATGGTGATTATAAACAATGTAGTGTAGATTTATTAATGGCTTTTATCGAAAGTAAAACAACATGACCCTTAGGCGAAGTTTAAAATATTATAGACGCGGTCAGGTACATCTCTCAATATTCCAAATTCCAAAGTGAATGTAAAATCCTGATTATTAAAGTCAATCAACCCTCCAGTGTGGTCTCTAAATTTAACATATAATTTATGAACACTGGTCTTGAACGAATTTAAGAATTGTTTTTTTGTTTCTAAAAACTCACTTTGGATTCTAGCTGTAAGACAATTATAGCTTTGAATATCACCATTCGGTGGATCTATATGTAATTTTGCTATTGCGGCATTCCCAACTCCATGATAACCGCTATTAAAAACATCATTACGATGTCCTATATCAGGCTTAATTTCTGATATAGTATTAAAATCATTGATTTCCAAGTACATTGTATTTAAATAATCCAATCGAATATCATTTGGAGCACTAAAAAGCGTAGGTGATGTTATAACACTATTAATTGATGTAGATTCTATCAAACCAGTTGCATTATAATTTAAAGTTAAATCAGATTTATCATCAAACCCTAATATATAACCTAATCCCCATCGCCTAAGGTTGTTTATATCATGTTTTAAATCAGAATTTTTGTACCGACAATCATTAACTTCCTCGTATGTATTTATGTTAAATATAATTTTAATTGGTGTTATTATAAGGGGGTTATTGTTTGAAAAAATAAATCTCCCAGAATGGAAACTATTATGATCGATAATAGACGTTTTGTTCGTTCCTACACCATAATTAAACACGGTTAATAGATATAACTGTCGTAATAAGGACGATGATGTATAAGCACCATCTGGTATAATAATTTCTTTTATCTCTGAATTAAATTCAAGTTTTAATTTATTATTCCTGTATTTTTCGGCAATATTAATATAATAAGTAGGTAATTGTATATTTTTCAGCTTAACATAAGCAATATTCTCCAGTGACTCGGGTAATTGAATTGAAAATTCAGATTGGCTTTCTACCGTTGTACCATCCTCCTTGAGGCGTGTATTACGGTCTTCTGTATGAATAGAGACGTGTTTTTTTTCAATAATGACCGTGTTACCTCGCGGTATAATAGGATGGTTTGACGGTGATGAGAACATTATAATTTATATGTATATTAAGTTTTTAATTTATTTCCATTCTTTCTATAAGTATAGTATATGAAAAACATTCGATATGTCTTTAATATACTGTTTTCGCTCATTGTAATTGGTTCAGTTCTTATTCTATCAAGTGTTAAAAGCACCTCGGCTGGATATGGGTTTAATCTATTTGGCCTGTTAGGTATATTATTTGTGAATGTAATGTTTATCTCGAAAGAAAATACTGACGCGTCTATTTTTACTCTTATTAAAAAAATAATATTCAACAACTTTCCTATGGTTGCGTTAATTGGTGTAATTGCATGGTTATTTACACAAAATATTATACATCAAAAAAAAATAGTAAAACGACATACGCCAGTAGAATACAATAAGTTTTTGACATTATCATCAATACTTAACGTTTTTCTATTTGGAGTAATATACGTTATTCTTGATGATAATTATAAACAACTTGAAGGGTTATCTCAGAGTGTAATGAAGAACAAACAATTAATGTCTAATATATTTTTACTTCTTTTGGCTATACAGTATTGTTTAGCTATATTTCAACATATAATTCTAACGTATTATAGCACGGATGGGTAGTTATGATGACACATTAAACCATACATATGGTGTAATTTAACCCTAGTTTTCCTCTATTTTCCCAGACCCCTGTTATTTTTAATATAAAATTATTTATACCTGGTGGATATGTGGTTATTTTTTTATTGACAATTTTACTTGTAGATTCCAGTTTATAGAATTTAAAATTACACAAATGCTTATCTAAACCAGTTTTCAAAGAATACGTCTTTTCATAATAACTATTAGGGTGCGATATACAATAGTGATCCAAAATAGCATCCTCTACTGTTCTTAATACATTTACTGTTGGTATATTACCATCTGCTTGAAAAATACATTTATGTTTTAATATTTCACCAACAACACAGTTATAGTTCATCCACATTGGTTCATGAATAAAAAATTCCATACATAGGTTAGTGAGAGAAATAGCACCTCGTTTTATTGTAATACCTGTAAATAGACTACTGTCGTCTTTTATTATTTTATTTTTAATCGAATTATTAAACTGAATGTCTTTTGTATTAAATTTTAATAATGATGTATATAGATTTAAGGACATTGTTAGTTATATAACATTAATCTAAAATTTTAGGTTGTTTTTAACTATGTTTTCATTATCTAAAAAAAAACAATTTACAACGTCTATTAAAAAACGGGCGAATTGCATTCTAACTACTTATCCTATCCAAAGAGATGCTAGATTAATTAAAGATACAACACTTCTCTCAGAACGATCATCCAATAGTATGATAAGCGTCTTTGGTTGTTCAATTGAAGACGTATATCTCTATTACCGGTCTATTCAGGGTACGACGATACATTTTACATTTTCTAATCCTAAATATTCATTTGATATGGTAGGAATTATGGTTCATAGTGAGCCTACCATTAAACGATTTTTCATAGATTGTTTCCACATGAACACAGTAACCTTTCAAGTATATAAAAAACTTATAAATGAACTCTACGATGCAATGATAAACGATACACATAATACTGCTACATTTATGAATTATGACATAGCATCGATTCTTGTTTATTTCGGTAATATCGATAAATTAGAACAAAATAAAAAAAATGTTATTTATAGTCTATTCTGTGATCAGTTGGTCGTATCTCGTCGATTAATACACTGTGTTTTTTTCCACGAGTTTATGGATACTATCATCAGTAATTTTTACTATCCGTCTGATAATCATTTTAAATTAATATATGATACACCTTTCACTATTATCTCAGATAAAGAACTGGATATGCTATTTTATAATAATGATTCCCTGGAATTTACTAACCAACGTGTTAAACAATATATACAATCTTCGTTTTGTAATAAAGATTATAATATATATATAGTGCTTGATATTTACCATTATATGGTTAGACGAATCACAAACAGTAATAATACCAGTAATAATAAAATAGTATTACTGGATACAATGAACCATATTCTACACGAGTTTGATACTACGATGAAACTGAATACATTAAAACATTTAGTGTTTGAAGAATTTGTTGTGAAAGTATTTGAATTGTTATAATCTGAAATAAAAATTAAATTCTAATAAACTCTGTTCTAATTACAATACTATCGACTACTCTTCCGCAGCTGACTTCTTCTTGCGAACAATACGCTTCTTGGGTTTCTTGGGCTCTTCAGTTGCTACCGGTTCTGGAGTAGTTGCAGGTTCTGGTTGTGCTTCTTCTGGTAGTGCTTCTTCAGGTTGTTCTTCCTCTTCTTCATCACTACTATCTTCGACCTGTGTTGCGACAACTGTATCTTTTTCTTCTTCCACTACCTTGGCAGCCTCGCGTTCCAACACTGCCTTATCACCAGTATCTAATTGAATATGACACCGCCCTCGTAGCGACAATCTGGGTTGAACGACACTTTGAACCAGCTTCCATGTCACCCCAAATTTACCATTCGCAAACCAGATACCACCACATTTAATCATAGCCGCAACATTCTGTCCTTTGGTAATAAGGGTCATTGGTGATACATCACCACTGGAATCTGGAAACAACAAATCGCCTTGAATGTTATACAACTCACAGTTAAATTTACCGTCCCAATAAGGGAGCTTGACACGCAATGATGGAGAGCGCGTAAGGTCTGGTTCTCCATCTGAATTTTTAGGATAGCGCAACATGGGTGTAAAAAGCGCTTCGACAATTTGGATAATCCCGTGTTTTTTACCAAACCACTCTTTAGAGTTCTTGAAAGCATCCTCAATAACCTTCTTCTCAAACGCCTTCATGGCTACGAGGAATTTCTGACATTTCTCATAATTGTCGTCTTCCTTTCGGGGGAATTGTAGTGATAGGTCATAAGTCTTCTTAATACCGTCGTCAGCAACCCATTCGTTAATACCCCACGTCAGCATAAGGGGTGTAGAAAGCACCAATGGCTTTTTAATAGATGAATCCATAATTCCAACATTTTTACCACCCGATGGGTTTAGTTTTGGTTTAGCATAATAAACATTTTCGGTTTGAAAGTCGTTGGCGTTGATAAACATATCTTGTGCGTTCTCCATTGTGATTACTAATAAATACATTCCCAAATCTCTAAATCAATTTTATTTTTAAATCAGCGGGTTAATATAAAGAGATTTTATGGCTTGTAAAAACACACTAATACTAACTGTTTTTAGACATTAATATTTAAAAACAAATATGAAGTTATATTAACTTATTGTGAATGACATCTCTCGATAAATTAAAAATAACACCAGTCCGATCACTTGATCAGTTATCATTAGATTATCTGAATAAATCTACCATACCAGTCCTCAAGAAAATATGTAAAAATAACACCATTGCTAAATATTCACGATTAAAAAAAAAAGAACTGGTCGATTTACTCTATCAATATCATTGTCAAAATAAGTATTCTACTTTTATACAAAAAAATATAAGACGACATCTTGTTCAAAGGTATTTTACTATGAAATCTCCTTTAACATCATGGCTACCAAGCGAAAGAATAAAAATGTGTAAAAACGACAATGATTTTTACACGATGGATTCGGTTGACAAGATACCAATTCATCAATACATCTGTTATATAGACGAAAATAATTGTTATTGGGGGTTTGATATTCTCTCATTGTATAATTTTTTTAAACACCAAAAAAGAATATCGAGAGAACATATATCGATAAATAATCCTTATACTGGAATACCATTTAACGAATCATTTATTATAACATTTCGGAAGCATTTACGATTAAGTAAATTATTAGGTTTTACAATCATTGTTGATATAGAAGATGACATCATACCACAACACAACGCTAAACAACAACTTATTATGAATGTAATAAGTATTATAGAACAACATGGGTATATATTATCTGTCCAATGGATTAATGATTTAACCCATTATAAATTAATGAAATTTATAATGTATTTAAAAGATATTTGGGAATACCGGGCTCGATTATCACCTGTCGCCCAACGACAGATATGTTATCCATTTGGCGATCCATTTACTAATTTACCAGCTGGTTATATTGTTAGAGAGTATAATCACGAATTATTATTAAAATGTTCTCTCGAAATTGTGATGAATATTATATCAAAAGGTATTACTTATGCAGATTGTGGTATTGGTATTATATTTGTTCTGTCTGCCTTAACGCTTGTGAGTAATGATGTCGCCGAAGCGTATCCATGGATTCACACTGAGGCTCATTATGTATGATTATGCGGGTTAGGTATTGGTTTAAGATAGGTTATACTAATTGTATTAAAAAACCTATTTAAAAAAAAAGACAGTAATACCCTAATACGATGCCAAAGAAAGTGAAAACATCTACTCCTGTTAAAGTCTCTGATGTTGAGACAGCTGATCCTCTTGATACAACTGTTGAGGTTGTAGATGCTAAACAACCCGCCAAAGTTAAAAAGGCTAAAAAAACTACTAAAAAACCAGTTGTTGTTGAAATTCCCACAACCCAAGTCGGTGAGGTTGTTGCTGAACCCGTTGTTGATGATGCTAATGTAGATGCGGATACCGTTCCAGAACCTTCTGGTGCAGAACTGGTATCTAGTGTTATGAATGAATTTTCAAACACTCTAACGACCCTGACTGCCCAACTATCAACCCTACGAGGGGAGTTTAAAAGTCTTACCAAGACAGTTGCTCGGGAGATGAAGGCTGCTAGTAAATCGTCTCGTCGAAAACGTACTGGTGGTAATAAGCAACCAAGTGGATTTGTAAAACCTACACCTATTACTGACGAATTGGCTGTTTTCCTGGGTCGCGAGAAAGGTAGTGAAATGGCCCGCACTGAGGTAACTAAAGAAATTAACCAATATGTTCGTGATCAAAAACTCCAAGATAGCGAGAATGGTCGCCACATTAACCCCGATAAGAAACTGTCCAAACTACTTGGTTATACTGGTGAAGAAGTGCTGACTTATTTTAACCTTCAAAAATATCTCAGTCCTCATTTTCTGAAAACATCGGTCTAATACAATACAATACAATACAATACAATACAATAAAAATATAAAACATAGTCTATTAAAATACTTATACTATGTTTTATAAAACAGGTCGAAAATACCCCACAGCTTCTTATTTAGCGTTATTTTACAATAGTTATTATTCTTCCAATAAACAAAACACATAAAATCTATAAAGTCTGTATAATGTCTCCTATGATTTGTATTCGAATACTTATTTGCTACCATCCTATTACATTGTGTTTTGAATTTTCTAAATTTATTTACTACTTGTGTTATACTAACTTTGGGTAATGGTGATCCTTTATGGAATGGACTCAAATAATCTGTCCCAACAATAATACATACTTGAATTAATTCGGAGAGCTGCATACCAAGACATTTTAGTATAATCATTAGATCGTAGACAACGACACATTTGGTTATAGGGTCATAATTCATAGCTACTAATGGACAACCATAAAGAAACATATCTGTATCGTCTGACATAACGACTGTTTTACCCCGTCCTTGTCGTGCAAGATTGGAAATAACTGTATCTGCCTCTTCGTGTTTTTCATAAACAAATGATACATTATTATAAAACGTGTTTTCTAGATGGCGGTAAATAGTTCTACGTTCTTCATTTGAAATACTTACAATGCTCTTTTTTAAACGATATAATTCATCATTTAGTGTTTTCTGTTCGATAATAAGTCGCTCAATAATGTGTTTTTCTGTTTCTATAGACAGTTTATCATCGATACATTTCACTTTAGTTTCCAGAGATTCAATTAATTCAACATTAGTTTCCTTTTGGTTTTTTCGAGTCTCAATTTCATTTAATTTCTCATTTTTTACATCACCATCAAACACAAGAATAACCTTACATTTTAGACCCAATAAATGATTAATTAGTTCATCAAAATAATAAGTAGTAGGATGATTATTATTCTTGAATTTATACATGTAGATAGAGACATCAATAATAACAGTCTTTTTTTCAAAGTAGGTTAATGGGCGTTTCAACCCATTACCATATTCTTGACAGTTGTTATGGATATAAGAATAGAGTCCTTTTACACCCATATCGTTAGTCTGTAAGATAATTACCCTATATTAACAACATAAGATACTGTCTCAATTTTATTTTTAATGAAATGACGACATACATAATGTCGTATTGAGTTTTCCCATATCGATAGACTGTAAGCAATACACAATTTCATTGTATTTATTTTTAGTAATTGAATAATTTTCGACACACGATTTAATAAATTCTGTAATCTCACGAACTTCGGATAGCGACTTGTCATTGTTAATTAAAATACCACTCTTCTCTCGAGAATAAAAAAACAATTGTATATTTGTCATCATTAATGTCTTTATTAAAGTATATTCCAATAATGAGGTATCGGTCTCTTGTAATTTACGAGACACTATCATTTTAGCGATTTTAATCTTTTTATTATCCGATTTAAACAGCATCTCGAGAGAACATGATAAATAAATATCCATATTTTTAATATAATCATAAATACAAGTATGAAATTGTATTATATTGTAAATATTTATTAAATTCCATACGTACTCCTCTGTATAGCGTTTAATAAATGTGGTAATTATTTTATGTCGCCGTCTATATTTATTTTTAATATCGAGACTACGTTCAACAGAGTAAAAGAGGGTATATATAAAAATAGTCCAGTACTCACAATACGTCTCGTTAATTATTAAACGATTGTCGTTATAGTGGTTATCAATATTTAACATATTTCTTATAGACGTATTGGGTTCATTAATGGAACCAAAATCCATCTCGAGAGAATGGATTAATTCATGTAATAATACTTTAAAACACTCTTCATATCTATAAATAACAATTGTTTTATTTACACCATGAGTCGTATAACCACTGTTTATATTACGCGATGTTAAAGGTAATTCACAATCAGTGTTGTATTTCTTTGTATATGGAGTTGGAAATATAAACACATTTATAATTGTCGTTGGGTTTGTATCGTAATTGGATAAAAATGAAATAATACTGTGACAGAAGTCGAATAATCTCTGATTGTCTATAGTTGTAAATATATAAGAACCTGAAAATGTCGATACGTTAAGAGTGATATTTTTAATATTAATATCAAAAGTATGTTTAAAGCATCCTTTATGAATACCTTTTTTTATAGCGTTGCTGATTTTTTTATCTATAAACCGAGAATCTAAATTATCATGATTAAAAAAGGGTATTTGGTCTAATGATTGTATTGGTTGTTTAATTGATTTCTCGATAACATCTTTTTTTTTATAATTTAATAGAGTCGTTATTGCTTTCGATAATATACCACCCATCAACGTTCCGTTAAATATAAAGCCAATCTGTGATTGAAAATTATCAATAAATTGTATTTTAGACAATGTCGTAAAAGTATTGAGATCTTTATAGTGTTTATTATCGCTAAAAATCATACTTAATACTATATTTAGTGGTTATATTTTAACCACTAAATATCATTGGATTAACAAGCTAGATATATTAATTATTGTATTTTAATTAAATTGATTATATTTAATTAAATTACTTTTATATTAATTAAACTCCACCATGTCGCCCATCGTACCAACTCTGTTGTTTCAAACCAACGTGTTTTACGTAATCTCTTCACCGAGAGGCCTACAACGTGTTGAAGAAGAAGAAGGGGACGATAACATCGACATTGAGGACGACGACTATATTGAGACTGAGGACGAATCGTCGTGGGTTGGTGATTCGAGTGATGATGACGATTCAAGTGATGACGATTCAAGTGATGACGATTCAAGTGATGACGACGATGACGATTCAAGTGATGACGATTACGAAGAAGGATCCAACGATGATGACAATTCTGATGAGGATTACCATTCGGTTGATTATGGTGAAGAATTCAGCGATGGTGAAGAATCCAGCGATGGCGAAGAATTCAGCGATGGTGAAGAATCCAGCGATGGCGAAGAATTCAGCGATGGTGAAGAATCCAGCGATGGCGAAGAATCCAGCGATGACGAAGAATCCAGTAATAAGGATGTCAGTTATGATCCAATGAGCGAGTCTAGTGACGACGAGAACGACGACATTATTGACCTAGAATCGGATGATGTGTTGGATATATTAGAATATTTTCTTGCTTCCATTTTATAAATTCAAAACTTTTTATTTACATTTCTAAAACATAAATTCAATATTTTCATCTCTAAAATCTACAAATGATTTAATTGCTCCATAACCCGCGCTTAAATCTTGACGCATACATCCTCTAACAATGGCAATTTTAACTCCAAGCGGTAATTCTTCAAATACGAAAGATTCTCTGTTCCTATATGTTATTAGTTGATAATGATTACCCGTGAAATTTAATATAATATAAAAATAAGGTGTCTCTATACCTCCTAAAGAGCTACTACCACATTGTATAATATTTTTCATATTTTTAATTTTTGTTTCATTTAGCGGTAATGACGTATTTTCAACTTCTCTTACAAACTGTTCTTGAGAGAGGACAATGGCTTTAAAATTAAAATACTTTTGTAATATCCCTAACGCCATCTCATCTCCCCAATACCGATCAGTCATTACAAACGCTTTAAAATCTCTCAATGACGTTATGGATTTCATGTGTCTAAATTCTTTAATAAGTTCATTTGACGATACCAATTGATTTTCTAGTAATATAATATTACGTTTAATTTCACTGTTTTCTTCTACCATTCGCAACCTATCCTCTTTTAATGTAGTACTCTTAAAAAGTTCGGCGATTTGCGAATGCTCTTGTAATAGCCGTTTAATTTCAATAGTGGTTGTTTTTATATTTTGTTTCAATTGTTTATATATAGCCAAATAGTTTTCATAATCCGACTCTTCTAACGAATCAGCAATTCGTTCTCTCAAACTTGTCACGGATTGGTGAGAAAATACTGGAACACCATTCCCTCTATTGGTCTTTGAATAATCATTAATAGCACTAGCCAAAGAATAAAAAAGACAATCTCCTTCTCCACCCTTTTCTTTAATCTTAAAATACTTATTCATAAAAAAAGACCTGGTCCATTGCATTGCTTCACCATCGCTTTCCAATGGTCGTGATAAATATCGTCGGTCTAATTCTTCATAATAGTGTTCCACGGTTTGTTTGGGATAAATGTCGATCAATGTTTCAGTGGCCGTTGGTTCATCAGTAATGATAACAACATCATCCAAAGCCTTTCCATTCGCATCCTCCTCGGCTACAACTGAGTCATTAATGGCTTCTATAGTCGGCACTGGTATTGGGCGACTACATTGATAATTATTAATTTCAAGAAACGTGGTAGATACGAAATTAAATATCAACGGGTCCAGTTTTTCAATAACTAAATCACCATCCTCGTCGACAAACGAATCGTGATTTTTTTCAACAACTTCGTAAATACCGATTCTAGCAATGGCGCTTTCATAATCAATTCCATCCATTAAATAAATAGGATAGTAAATAAGCGTGTTTTCGGGATTCATGGTAGCTTCCATATCTCGTTGGGATTTAGGTAGGCACATATGCCGTTTTTTTTTACTGGATTTACCGACCGTAATATACACCACATTACAATTAAGTAATTGAATTTCATATAAGGATAATTCTTCATCATCATCACGACTGTTGATTTTCCTCGTTTCCAAAAATACGCATTCCTCGAATATTTTTGAACGCACCATTTGTTTCTATAAATTAAACAATATTTAATTTTATATCCATTAGTTTAAATAATGTCTTGTTTGTTATTGCTGGATAGTCTTTTTTCATTTGAGTTTTTGTTAAACGGGTAAGTTCCAAAATAGGTAGGCTTATTTTATTATGAATAAGAGTAAGATTATCCAGTTTGCTATAGTCAAGCCATTGACTAACAAGCTCTGTGTATAAAATACAAAACAACTCACATGATTCAGCACATTGTTCTCTCATATCTTCATTTTCACCATAATCGTAGAATAATGTAAAATATTTATAGAGATATACCTTCTCATCGAATTCAGGCATATTATCGAATACACCAATTGAATTCAATTGACAAAAAAACGTACATAAATTTCGCCTAGATTCATTCTCTTTATTTATTTTACAAAATTCATTATAATCTTTTTCAGAGTCACCAATACGAATGTCATTGCTATGTATAGCAACGGATTCTACTAATTGAAACAGTACCTTGTTGTTATCAATAAACCATTGTTGATACATTGTATCGATGGTAATAAAATCTTTGATAAATCTAGCGTATAGTTTTGAATAAAACGCATTTGAACTAACAATATTGAATACGAAATGAAACACGTCGATATAATCAGTAAATTCGTTATTATCGGATTTAACAGACTCTTTGATTATAGAGTATATTTCACTAGACATTTCATCGTATGTTTTATCCGTAATCTTGTTGAGTAGGCTTCTAATATCGTCCAGTTTTTTGGATATTCCTTCTTTTTTAGCCTTGTGAGTAGCCTTAAAATTACGCATCGCTTCCCAATCAGCGTCATTTAACTCCTGGTCTTTGGGTTTATCACGGTGTTGTCTATCACGATTATCATAGTGTGTATTGGACGATACATTAAAATTATCCCTTGACATACCACCGACATTGGTATGGTTATTAATTGTCTTTTGATAATCAGATTTGGATTCTCTCGTTTTATTATACATATATTTGATTTTTTCGATAATGTTTGTTGGAATTTTAATAGACATTGTTTGACGAATTTTATTAAAATCTTCTAGAGAATAAGTCTGAATGGTAGATCTTGCCTGTTTTTTACCATTCAGTGGTTTTGCTAGTGAAAAATCGCCATCCATAACTACATTTAACTTATAAACAATTTTCTATATTCATTAATAAAGGTCATATATCAGTTAAACGAGTTAAACATATTAAAGGGATATATACCAGTAGTATGGGAGAAACAATTATGAATGTAAATACGGATATCGCTAGTTCAGGTTCTTGTAGCTCGAACGAATTTTCTTCATGGGAAGACATTGATACTAATATGAATATTTTGAGAGGTATTTATGGATATGGGTTTGAAAAACCATCGCCTATTCAAAAAAAAGCAGTGTTGCCTATGATTGATGGTAAGGACATTATTGCTCAAGCTCAATCTGGTACAGGTAAAACAGGGGCTTTTACAGTTGGTACGCTTTGTAGTATTAATTTTGAATTGAAAGAAACACAAGCCCTATTGTTGGCTCCAACGAGAGAACTGGCCAAACAGACGTTTAATGTTATTTCTTCATTGGGTAGTTATGTCGAAAATCTAACTACTCAATTACTAGTAGGTGGTACAAGCAGTGAAGACGATGCTAAATCGTTAAAAAAAAACACGCCTCATATTATTGTTGGATGCCCTGGACGCGTCTATGACATGCTTCGACGAAATAACATTAACCATCGTAATATTAAATTAATTGTATTGGATGAAGCTGACGAAATGCTTTCACGAGGTTTTAATGAGCAAATATATAATATTTTTCAATACCTCGATGGAAATGTCCAAGTATGTCTATTTAGCGCTACTATTCCAGACGATTTAATGGCACTCACTAGCAAGTTTATGAGAGACCCTATTGAAATTTTAGTAAAAACCGAAATGCTAACCTTGGAGGGTATTCAACAATACAAGGTTAATGTGGATGACGACGCTTCTAAATATGAAACAATCAAGGATTTGTACGATTCTATTTCAATGTCCCAATGTATTATTTATTGTAACAGTGTTCGACGAGTTCAAGACTTGTATGATGCTATGATGGAAGATAAATTTCCAGTCGTATTTATTCATAGTAATATGGAAAGAGAAGACCGAGAAAACGCATATTCTGATTTTAGAGATGGAAAATTCAGAGTTTTAATTTCATCCAACGTCACGGCGCGTGGAATTGATATTCAACAGGTAAATACCGTTATTAATTTTGATATCTGCTCATCAGTCCATACATATCTACATCGAATTGGTCGAAGTGGTCGTTGGGGTCGTAAAGGTGTCGCCATTAACTTTGTCACGCGCCGAGATGACAAATTCATTCGTGATATTGAACAACATTATAATACATCTATCGAAGAACTCCCATCTTCGTTTGTAATTAGTGAATAATTTAGATAACCATTATAGAAGAATGACACACCCTGATACAGATGTGCCTTATTCGTTTATTCACCCCCTATGTAGAGACATTAATTCAAATACTTATAAACATGTTTCTACTAATGTGGTTTCTGATTTGGGATTAATGGATGATGAGACTGATGTTAAATTATACGATGTCATTCTCAATAACATAGAAACATTAAAGTCTAAAACACAGCCTTTTAGAAAAACTCGTAGCCAACAACGGGTATATGATGAAATAACCAATAATTATTTTACAGAAAAGAAGGATATTGAGTCTAATCAACAATTGGTGGTTATGATTGGAGAGAACATGAATGAAACGTTATTAGACAAGACCGTCCAACAACAAGATATTATAGAACAGCATTTATTTAAAAAAATAGATTCTGATTTTTACGACAAATATAATTATATAGAATACAAACCTTTACAGTTTGCCAATCGGTCAGCGTCCTTGATGGGTTTTCTAAACTTATACACATTATCGTCACCTTTAGTATCAATAATAACACCTTTACTTGTGTTATTAATACCATTTTTTATAATGAGGGTTCGTGGGTTTGCTATTTCGTTTGTAAATTACTTTCAATTTCTAAAAGAAGTAATGTCTAAACTTCCAGCATTTAGAGTTTTTTCATTCGATCCAGAAACATCGTTAAACACTCGTCTAACTGCTATAATGGCGTTTATATTCTACTTTATACAATTGTATTATAATACTAGTTATTGTGCCAAATATATCAATAAAAATCACGATATACACAACATTATTATTGTAATGAGAAAAGTCATTGAAAAGTCAGCTATAATCCACAATACATTAGAATCGTGTTTAGTTAAGTTGTCATTTGAACAGTCTAAGAATACGCTATCTGCTATATTAAAAACACATTGGGATATTATAAAACAATTAACATATAAGTTATCAATATTCGAAGAAAAATATAGTGTTTTATCATTATCCCATGTTAATACTATTGGAGAGAAACTTAAATTGTATTATGAGTTTGTAAGCGATTATAAAGACATTAACAACCAGTTAAGGTCTGTGTTTGACCTAAATACGTTTTGTTATTATTATAAAAATATATACTCTAATAGTCAATCAGGTTATATTAATCCGTGTGGTTTGGATACATTATCGGAAAAAGAACCGATTGTTTTTAAAAATACTTATTTCCCTATGCTTTTATTGGAAGATACCACGTCACAACCAACCATTGTTTATAACTCACTTTCATTAAAAAAATCATACATATTATCTGGACCAAACGCGTCTGGTAAAACAACATTGTTGAAATCGATATTGTTTAATATTCTATGCTCCCAACAGTTTGGTTATGGTTTTTATGATTCATGTCAATTAAATGAATGTTTTTCGGTTATTGAATCCTATATTAATATTTCAGATACCCATGACCGGAATAGCCTATTTCAGAATGAGGCAAGACGTATGTTGGAAATAATAAAAACAACCCAAGGAGCTTCTAAAACACAGCCTATGTTTTTTGTATTTGATGAACTTTTTTCTGGAACAAATCCAATTGAGGCGAACGCCTGTGGTGTCGCCTGTCTGAGAGAATTGTTAAATAATAAACAAGTGAGATTCTGTTTAACAACACATTATATTGATTTATGTAATTATTTCTCTCAAAAACGATATTCAAGGCTAGTTTCTAATGAACATATGGAATGTCAAAAGGATATCAACCAACTTTTATACACATATAAAATGAAAAAAGGTATATCTAAGACCCATGGAGGTGTTAATGTGTTGGAAAAAATAGGTTTCACCAAGGCGATTGTCGACGACGCTTATAAACTATTATCAATATTTGAATAATTAATATATTAGTTTAAACTATTAAAAACAATTCTCCTATTCTAATATGTTTGAAGTATCTAATCCATTATGTATTCTCAGTATTGCTATGACATTAATATGCGGAGGTTTTATTTATTATCATTTAAAATCTAAACTTACTAGTGTTGAGAATGACATGTCGAGTATATTTAATTTAGTATCGTCTTTAAACGATGAACAAAAAAGAATTGGGAATTTAGTTATGTACTCTCTAAATAACCAATCGAGTATTACTCCTACCGAAGGTGGTAGTGTTGAACCATCTGACGTTTTGGCAGTAGAAGTGGATACCATGGTCTCACCGCCGGTTATTAGTGATATGCGAATAACCGTATCCGATGACGAACAAGATACTGATCCGGAAGATGAAGAGAGCGACGATGAAGAGAGCGATAATAGTGATATTGAAGAATCTAATGAGCAGGTTCGTGTAGCTGAAATTACCGACGCTAACGTGACTGCGAACCTTAATAAAATGAAAGTAGGGGAACTGAAACAGTATTTAGAAGGCCTATCTGTTAGTAAAGAAGACATGTCGAAGGCTAAGCGAATGAAAAAAAAAGAATTGGTTGATTTTATCGAAATAACTATTAAAACTAAGGTGGAAGCTGATCCAGTGGAAGAAGTGCAAGAAGTTGAAGAAGAAGTAGCAGTGGAAGATGTAGCAGTAGAAGAAGTAGCAGTGGAAGATGTAGATACTGAATTAAGTGATGAAGAATTAGATAGTGATTTATTTCTTACCATAGATGAAACCGATATTAATCAACTCAATAATGATCTCTCAATTATGGAAGATCAAATTGATACAGATGACACTTCTGAAGATTAAGTATTTTACTATAGTATAATGAGCGATTTAAATTACCAATACCGACAATATAGTATTACCAACGCATGTCGCCTCCAAAAACGCAACACAGAAGTATCTATTGAGGCATGCTGTCCTTGTTGGGATTGTAAAAGTCCAATTACTCAATATATAAATACTTATGAAACTAATTCTTTTTATACAACAGAACCGTCTGATTTACAACAAAATTACAATACTTATTTTAATAAACAGGCTAAAATGGCTACATTAAACTCCAATTTAAAATAGGGTTGTTATCTTAACACCAGACATGATATAAAACAACAGGCTTACTATTAGTATCAAAGCTACACTATGAAACTGGTAAGCATTGATGTAGGTATTAAAAATATGGGTGTTTGTTTGCTCAATTTAGAGGCTAGGACTGTACCAAACCAAGGGGGGATCGATATATTATTGGATAAACTAGACCGAACAACGTTAGAAGATTGGAAATTGATTGATCTAACCAGTCATTTGATTAGTGATACAATGCCGTATAAATGTAGTTTTATACAAAAAAATAAAAAACTATGTAAAAACAAGCCAGTGTATAACAATGATTTTAATAAAATAGCATTCTGTAATACACACGCTAAAGCACAAAACGGCTTTTTTTTTACCAAAGAAGTATCCATCTCTTTTTTACAAAAGCAGTCTTTGGCAGAACTGTTATTTTTTAAAAAAGAAAAACAAATTTATTTTTTAGACAATATCGTACTAGAAGATAAAATAGCGTCCGATACCAAGGTGTATAAAAAAGATATTATTGCTGAATTGATGAGCTATACACAGAAACGTATACTAATACCAATAGTAAAAACAAAAGCTCATGACATTAGTCTTATCGACATTGGTATTTCTCTAACTAATAAATTTAACGCTTGGTTAGGTTCTATTATTAATACTATAGATTGTGTAGTTATTGAGAATCAAATTAGTCCAATAGCTAATCGAATGAAAACAATTCAAGGTATGATTGCTCAATATTTTATAATGAATGGTATCACATCTATAAAATTCATATCATCATCGAATAAACTAAATCCAACATTTAAAAAACATTTAGACAGCGTGTTGCCGACATCTATGAACATCGTTGATAAACAGTCAATCGTTCCCAAGGGTAAAGAATATTATAAACAGCGCAAGCAAGCTGGTCTGAAACTTACTACAGTTATTTTAAACTCAATTGATATTACACACAACTACCATACGTTTTTCGAAAATCATATTAAAAAAGACGATTTAGCTGATTGCTTACTTCAAGGCATATGGTATATATATCATATCAAAGAATAAGGGAATACGAAAGCGTTTGGTTATTCATTAGAGTTAATTGTTTTATTTTCGTATTACTTAAAATTAATTGTTCTATTTAATACATATACTATGTCGTTAAATGAAATTTCAATTGAAACAATAGACTTGGATTCCAGTTCTATGAAACCCATAAAGTTAAGTAGCAATGATGCTGATATATCATCGTCTATTCCTGGGATTGAAATGTTAATGAATAAAAAATCGTCATTATCGTCAAAAAATAAAACGAATTCAAATGACCTCGATAGTATTGAAAATGAATTAAACGAACTCTCTGGAGTATCTATTGGAGGGTTGGCTTCTGATAAACTTAATAGTAATACGCTCGGTAAATCGGTTGCCAATGATTTTAAATTCGATAGTGAGAAAAAACAGAGTACCTGGGATGGTTTTGGGCGTATTAACAATTCTGAAACCGAAATCCCATTAAACCCATCTATTAAAATTACAGGGGATTCTAAAAAAGGCAAAGGAGATGTTCTTAAGGAAAAATTCAATTATTTAAGACGATTGGAAGAGTTGGAGAAAAAAGGAGTTCGATTAAGCCAAAAATACAACCATGATTCTTCTCTCAATGATATTAAATCGGAATATGAAGCTCATGTTGAAGAACGAGAAAAACGCAATAGTATTAATTTCCAGGGTAGAATGATGCAGGCTACAGTGACTGGTTTGGAATTTCTTAATAGTAAATTTGACCCTTTTGATATTAAATTAGACGGTTGGGCTGACCAAGTTACTGAAAGTATTGACGATTATAATGATATTTTTGAAGAACTCCATGAAAAATACAAGACCAAAGCAAAAATGGCCCCCGAACTTAAATTGCTGTTTCAGTTGGGTGGTAGTGCAATTATGCTTCATATGACCAATACAATGTTCAAAACATCGCTACCTGGTATGGAAGATATTATGCGCCAAAATCCAGAATTAATGGAACAATTTACAAAAGCGGCTGTAAATAAGATGAGTCAAGAAAACCCGGGTTTTGGCTCTTTTATGGGAGACGTATCTGAAAATCATGAACGAACATCAAGAACTCATGGCCCACCACCGCCTGTAGAAACACAAGGCTCAAACGCTGCCGAGCCACCACGACGCTCAAATGGTGGTCAGAGTGGGCGACCTGATATTGGTTTTGCTAGAAGTGGTGATTTGGATGGAGATGGAATATCGTTGAGTGATAATCTGGTTGATGTTAATACCGTTGAAAGAACCACCCGAAAGCGGCCTGAAATGAAAGGACCACGAGATATATCGAGCCTTTTAGGTAAAACATCGTCGCCTGTATCAATACAACAAGCCAATAAGATAGAGGTTGTTTCAGATAAACCGTCGCGCACTAAACGTAGGGGTCGCGGATCACCAAAAACAACAATGAGTTTAGACCTATAAGCTCTCAATAAACAATATAAATATTTATTTTTCTCCACAATTATAAGTATTTTAATCATTCAACTGTTGTTCTATATATTTTCTCATATCTGGTATTAATAATTCTTTCAATAATTCAAATCGTTCTTTAAATATATTGTATTTGGTTAGTTTAAAAGCTCGTAAGAGAGAACAAGGTTGTTTTGTATGTGCTTCATCGACAGATACTACCGTGTCGCCAACCACTATAAAATTACGGTCTGATAAATCTCCAATATTATGTTTTAATCTGAACCCAATAGCATTCATATAATGTACCATTTGTGTATCAGTAAGTGCTATTATAGAAACACTGAATTTTTTGGCATCTACTACTGGTGTCGAATCCCATTTTTTAGAACCAGGATGTATTGTAATAGACAAGTCTTTTTCACTGATGACTGATTTACACATTAGAAAATAACCTTTTTCATCAACCTTAAATTTATGTCTAAGTCCTATTCCTGGCCTTTCAGGCCACCTATCAACTAACATTTGGTTCATAAAACATTTGATATGAGGAATTCCAATTGCCTTTTTATAATTTTGAAACGATATAAATTCTAAAACAGATTCCTTTTCCAAAAAAGGCCCTTTTATTAGCCATACTTGGTTTATATCATGACGGACACCCTTAGCATAATACGTATCTGTTTTAGAATAACTCGTCACCAACTGAGCTCTACCTATAAAATCCAACTTGTTTTCACTTTGAGGGAAAACCCATATTTTTCTCTTATTTTTAGATTGTTGTTTTATTGTAAAATCCAACAATGGTCTCGTTTCACTCTTATACCATACATATAAATCTTCGAATTGTTTGGGAATAGAGACATTGATAGCCTTTGGACTAACAAGAGAACTTACATTGGCAAAATAAGACGTACTTTTATATTTTGGAGATTTAACATGTTTATCATATACGAAATCATCTAATTCCATCATACCAATCCATGAGGTATTCCACATACCATGACGGGTATGGTTATCTTCTTCAACCATCTGTAAATCATCGCTTCCATATAAATAATCACATAATTGTACGAAATACAGTAGATACCCCTCTTTTAATTTGTAAATGTATTTCCAATCATATAAACAGTCCATAAACTTAAAATAGTCTTTCAGTCTTTCATTAAGATCGTTAAACAATTTCCTATTTGGTCTAATATCATTATATTCTTTCAATATTTCTTTCAATACAACAATTGACCTCCAGTCCTTTTGATTTAGATACTCGAAAAAGTTATCGGTTTTAGCAGACAAGCTACTTTCCATAAGTACAGGTTGAATATAACTACAACCTTTGATTTTTTGCCTATCATCGTCATTCAATTGACATAATACATTCATAAAACTACCAGCTCGTATTTTACGACTTTGGCACAACACTACAATAATCTGTTTTAACGTTTGTATTTCTTTTTCTCTATCTCTCACACTATCATCTTTCACACGTTCGTCAAATATGATATTAAACATTTCACATAAAGTAGGCCATACTTTAATATTACCACAACCAATATCTTCAATAAAGATAATTTGTAATCGATGCAACCCGTTTGTAAAAATACGATTACCTCCTTCAACGTAATCAAAACAGTACATTTCCATACCCATTTTCAATGCCATAACCACATCGCCTCTGCGAATGTATTTTTGCAAGGCCGACTTTACAACATTCCATTCATAACCGCTAATACTTTTTTCATTTCTATATTTAACCGATATATCGTCAAATCGACCGAGATCTATAACGTCTTGTCTTTCGTAAAACATTCTTAATTATCGTAGTAATAGTCAAATAATAACAAATTCAATTTTAATTATTATTTGACTATTAAAATACAAGACAATAAAACACAATTTCAACTACATACTAGCGTGTATAGAGTATATAAGGTATAATATACAATGCAGTTATTAATGTAATTATATTAGCATTGAGTGAGATGCTTGCTAAATAAGAGCTTAATAGCACTGCTAGTATAATCATAAAACTGTCACCTAAAATAGCACCAAACGAAACTTCATTAGCATAATCCTTGAATACGTCAAACATTACATTTTTTCCACGAGGTATAGAACTAAAAAACCAGAAAAATAAAACGTCATGGACTACTTGGATTAACAATACGGTTGCTATAAACATCCAAATATTCCATGAAATATTAAATATACTAAAAATATATCGGGCTATAACAATACCAATCATTAAAATTAACACATCCGCTAACACTGCACTTAACCGGTATGTTTCATACCAATTCATTAGATGTTTAGAGTTGAAAAATGGGGTATAATAAACAATATAAAGGACGATAATGTCGGCAATCAGAGAACCATTTAATAATGGTAAATAATCACTTATATTATTAAAACGACTAATATCTTTCATATATAAGTCGTATATTTGTTTATAAAGGCATACTATACGCTAAACATACAGAAGCAATATTATATAAAAAGAAATTGGTGTTTGTTATCATAAAATAAAACCATAAAAATATACTAACAGTAGAAGCAATAAAATAACCAATATCATTACTGTTATCAACACGTTCAACTATATCTTCTTTCCAATATTCTATAGATTGATCTAATAGTTTATCTTTAGTATAATATAAATCATATAACCATTCTTTAAATATATTTTGGTCGTCCAATGGTATATCTTTTAATTGAATTTCTTTAATATATATATGCATATTATTTGATTTTCCATTTATATAATCTGAAAAACTAAATGGCTTTGAAACGACTGTGTTATCATAACGAACTGTCAGATCATATATTTTACAAAATGAACTGTGTGTCAATAATGTATATAATCCTTTATATCTTGGAAGAACAACATTCGTTAATCGTTTTAAATTATGTTCATCACAATAATCAATAGATTCTTTATAATATATTTCTCTATATACTCTTCCCTCTGGATATATAACTAAACTACACATATCTTTTACTAATGATTTAATTATAGAAATATTTTGTTCATAAGACTTTTGACGATTACTTTCTATTAAAATACATTTTTTAAATAACATACAATTTCTCATAAATGGTATATATTTGAGAAATTTTACAGCTATAAACTTTAAAGTACAAGAACAACCGAAATATGACATTAAATTAAGTATTAAATAGAAATCTAAATGAGACCGATGGTTAGGTAAAAATAAATTATTAGTAATACTTTTATCAACAGTATCTCCATATATTATAATATTATAATTAGCAATATTAGTTAAAAAATAACCAGTGTTTTTTATTGCTATTGAACTTATTGTATTTAAAAAATAATCATTTATACTTTTATTAACCATATTAAATACATAATATAGAGGTAAATATAATGTTGTCGATGCACCAAAAAACAAATAAGTATGTATCATTGCCATTAACTTATACATCATTGTTGATTTAATATATATATATATTTAAGTCATTATGTTTATCAATCTATCTATAAATCCACCCGTGTTCAATTTATTATTAGTCTTTAAATAATCATAAGCCATAATATATTTATTATGATTATGTGTTATATATTTTTCAGATTTTATACAATAAAACCTTTTAAATTCATCTATTTTTTTTTTAAAAACATTATTGCTAAAAAACACGTTGTACTTAAATATGTAATACACCAATGTTATAATATGTTGATTGGTCTCCATAATATCGTCCATTATAGCATTTATATTATGTTCTATTTTATGACTAATAGTATCATAATGTTCTACGTCGTCAAATAGAATACAATTGGATGTTCCGTCATTTAACGAATGTCCTTTAAAATGGTGATAAAACGTATTTTGTTTTATATAAATAATAGAATTACATAAGTGACAAAACCGAGTGCCACAATAATTACAGTTCATTAGATAGCACCCTCCATCTTTTAAATAAGTATATCCACAATAGGGGCAATTATCCACCATTATGGTATTGATAATGGCTATTAATTTTGCTTCGATAATGGACCACATGTCTGAAGCTGTATTGGTATTAATATCATAAATCATATTGCTATCCATTAATATATAACACTCATCTGAATGGGCTGGTTTATTACAATACGAACACCACTCTTTGATACATTTTTCGCACCTATAAATACGTTGGTTAGGTGTGTTGATCGTGTCGATACTATAACTACAGCAAAACGGGCATGTTTTATATCTATTTGACTGGTTAAATAGATGTGGTCTAGAATTCACCATTTTTCTGAAAATTTCCGCCTGCTCATACGATAAGACTTCGTCTATTTGTCGAGTGTCGTATATTCCACCACAGCCGTCTGATGGATTAAACATACAACTAGGTGTATATACTCCGTCCTTAAATTGGGATTTCAAATACCCATCAAGGCACCACCGACATACTTTATGCTTATTATCTACTGTTATATGACTACATTTATATAAGTTATTTAATTCTTCAATATATTCCAAGCAACATAAACATTGTTTTATACTATTTAATATATTTCTCTCAATATGTTGTTTATCAATACGGTTTTTATATTCTAATTGTTTAGCGTTTTCTTGTTCGCGATGTAGTTTGTTTTGTAGTTTTTTTCGTTTTACATACAGGTTTTCTTCACTACATAGTTTCTTACAACGAACCTTATCACCCACCGCCTTATACTCATTCACGTTGGTAAAAACATAATCACATATATAACAATGTATTGTCATTATAGTATAAAATATATCTATTTTACCAATAATGCTTATAAACGAATTATGTTTTAAATTGAAATGTTGTATGAGTTTAAACCTATAGGTAGTAAATAACTACAATGACAACAACATCTATTAAAGACGACCGATATATTGATTTGGCTATCCGTGAGGCCTACAAGTCTGAAATGTATACCCGTCACGGTTGTGTTATCGTAGTGAATGGTAAAATTATTGGTAGAGGTCATAATAATTATCGCACTACATTTAGCGATAATCCAATGAAAAACGGATGTAGTTGTCATGCCGAAATGGACGCTTTACGAAAGGCTTTTAAGAGTAAAAAATGTACAGGATATTATACCACGAAGGCAGATGTAAATAAACACCGTCATTCAAAAGTCGCGAACCCCCAATGTTAAAAATTTAAAAATAAATATTTATGTCGCATGTATTATGCAAAATGGCAACATCCACAACTCATCGCCTTGTGTGGATTGTTTTGAACATTTTAACACGTTGCTACATACTGTAAAATACTTAGTATATACTAAAAGAGACGAGAAGCATCATGGAGGGTATTCTATGGAAAAAATACACTTTCGAAATTACTCACCAACCCTAATATCTTCGGGAAGAGAATATTTAGAACGCATTACCAAATAATCTGTATGACAAATCGTCTCACTATAATATAAGGATGGTTATTCCCACTATTTTTTGTTGTGAATCTTGCGTTTGTAGTGGAAACACTATTGATTTCGATTTCGATTTTGATAACGACGATGAAGAGACTAATTCTGAAACAACACCCATTTTAAAACAACCGATAACTAAAACATATAAAACCATAAAGAACAATACAGTGTTTTATTTTTATTTTAAAGAAGGTATTCCAGACGACAATAATGATATGGTTTTTATTGTAGAATATATAAAAGGTTTAAAGTTGGGTAATATAAATAATATACAATTTGTTAAGCGGCGATCTGGAGAGAATCCAGATGACCTGTTTTATATAAAAATCAGTTATCGTTCATTAACAACTAAATTTAAAAATTATTATAGTAAAATAAACGGTAATGAATTAATAGTAGGACTTTTTATAGGGGATAAAGGTCGTAAAGCCAAACGTATTTTCAATAAAAACAGTGGTTTAAATGGTGTGCTAATGACGTCCTATGGTAAGGCGTTTTACAATATCGAACATTGTCTCCCAGTTGATATTCTAATGTGGATATGTGACAACAAACCCATTGCTTGGTTTAACACAGTGCTTCAACATCAACCTTCCAATTATATTTTACCATCATCCACCGATGAAAGAATTCAGAGCCAACCTATTAAAATACCTAAACCAACGCCTATAATATACACTGTTTAAAACACATAATCCAACTTTTCCTTAAGGTCAGACGGTCCGGAAAATAATGCGGGGTTAATGACAAATATGGCATATTTTTCATAATCCATATTATAGTTTTGAGTTAAAAACGAAGAGCCGTAATGTAAAAAAATAGTCCTACATAAATAGACGATACATGAAATAGTACCCAATTCGAACAGCGCTTCTATTAACAGTCTGGTGGATACCATCTTTGACCCATTAATGTTAGAAACAGATGGGCGGACAAATTTAGGGAATAGGTTAAACGTGAAAGAAGATATTGCCCGTATCAATATAAAATAAAATATCGAAATAAAAAACAAGTTTATTAAATGATATATTGTCTCGTAAATATACCCCATCTTTATATAGAGACAGTTTTTAATGATGGTGTATGTTGTTTGGTATTTAAATACTTATTTTCATATTATACTTATATGAAAATAAATGGTAATGTTGGTTGTTTTATATTTCATCGCGATTTACGAATACATGATAATTTAGCGCTTATTAAACTATGTGATAAATGCGATATTGTGATACCAATATTCGTATTCACCCCATCTCAGGTCGTTAAAAACAAATACAAATCCTTACATAGCGTTCGTTTTATGATTGAATGTTTAGTAGATTTAAACGATTCTTTAAAAGGAAGATTAATAACATTTCAAGGGGATTTAATACTAGTATTGAGAGACATCCTATCTAGAATACCAATTAATTATATTGGATTTAATCAAGACATTACACCTTTTGCTAAAGCAAGAACAGCCTCTATAAAAACATTCCTACAAGACTACTCTTCTATAAAATTAGTAATTGAACACGATTATTATTTATGTGATTTCAACCAAGAAACATTGTTAAATGATGGAAAACCATTTGTTAAATTTAGCGCTTTTGAAAGACGAGTTAATGATAGTTTAAAAACCAGTCCATTGCCGGTGGTTAATAAACGTTCGGCAGCGATGGTGATGAAAAAAACTGACTATTTAAAATACGATGAGTTAAGTCTTGTAAAAAACGCGACTATGGTTATTTCTCTCGATACCGCTTATTTAACGTTCCTGTCGTCGGAAAATAAATCAACCGACAATCCAAATATAGATTTGACTATTGAAAGTATGGCGTTTTGGGACGGACAGCGAAAAACGGCTATCGGGCTACTTCAACAACTTCGTCGTGGTGACTATAAGGATTATAAAAAAAAGAGAAACGAGTTATTGTATTCAACCACCCGATTATCAGCCTTTATCAAATATGGTTTGGTCTCTATACGCGAAGTCGCTTGGGTAATGCTCGATACCAATTCATTAGACTTATTTAGACAGTTGTTATGGCGTGAATTCTACGCTGTTATTCTATACCATATACCACGCGTATTAAATGGTCCATTTAAAGAAAAATACAGCTCTCTTCAATGGGAAAACAACGCGACCTGGATAGACGCGTGGCAAAACGGTAAGACTGGGTTTCCTATTGTGGATGCGTGTATGACACAGTTAAAAACAACGGGATATATGCCTAATCGTGGTCGGCTCATTGTAAGTAGTTTCTTAGTTAAACTGTTGTTGGTGGATTGGCGTATCGGGGAGCGTTATTTTGCAACTTTATTGGTGGATTATGACCCTTCAAACAACAATGGTAATTGGCAGTGGGTTGCCGGAACTGGGACAGATAGTATGCCATATTTTAGAATATTTAATCCCTGGATACAGTCTAAAAAGCACGATCCGGATGGCGAATACATTAAACAGTGGCTTCCACAACTAAAAGATGTTCCTGCAAATCACCTCCACCAATGGTATGATCATTGTTCAAACTACGTGGTAGATACACTTAGCTATTATAAACCTATCGTGGATTATAAGGTTCAACGCGAGGGAGGAATTAATATGTATAAACGTGTAAAGTAGAATAGTTTAATATGTCTGTAATGCGTATATAGAAACACCGTCGCCTTCAATTTTAACATTGCATTTATTCTGTAAGTTGTCATACAGAGGTTTATTTTTTGTCTGAAAACACGCTTCATAACGTCTAACTTGTTTGGACCCCAAGAGAGCCTCTTGAGAAGAAAAATAACGGGTACCCTTGCTTTGTAGTCCCTCATCGAGAGAAGTGTTGTTTGTATTTTTTTTGTTCGATTGTGTATATAATAGTAATTTTCTTTTAACTGTTGTATAATCAGATGCTGACATATATTATTAGTATATTAAAATACTTATTGGATGGGAATCAATTAGGATACCGGTAAGGCATGTTGATTTAAAGGACATATAAGGGGCTTGGGGATAATTATAGGAGATCGTTCGAAAAACGCCAACATCTGTGGTGGTGTTTTGAACTCTGGTTTATAATGGATAGACGACTGGGACGGATTAACCAAGTTATTTGCATTAATACCTCTCAGCATTGATTCGACATCAATAGAGTTATGACTCCAATCATCTCGGCTCATTTTACTGGGTGGTACCATACCCCCAGTTGGGACCATTGCTTTGTGATAAGGACGTCCCGATGCTGAATGAGAATACAGTGGCACAGCGGCCTGTTGGATAATATAATTACGTTCATAACAATAATTGTTAGTTAGATTCTTATTTCTTGTAGAAGCCATATTTTATATCTATATTATATAAATAAAATGCTGCATTTATTAAAAAGATTTAGTAGAAACGAGAGACCACTATCAAGTTATTATATTTTTGTATTTAGTATAATATCAATTTTGGTTTTTGCAGTATTACATTACGGGTTAAATCTCTATTATACCAAAGTTCGTGGCGAACCACCTATTTATAACCAAGATGTCGGTATAATCGATTGCTTGTATTATAGTATAGTTACGCAAACCACATTAGGGTATGGCGATATTGTACCTACTCATATGGCATCACGGTTATTGGTTGTCGCTCAGTGTATTAGTATTTTATTTGCATTATACCTAATTTAAGATACGAACATAGTATTAAAATTGCCATAGAGGAGAGTTTGATACGTCTCTAAATTAAAACTACCGTCCTGGATACCATAATAATAATCTTTCATTAAAAGATGAAAATACCCAAAACATGTATAACTAAATGCAAATCCAAATACTAATTTTCTAAAATCGTCTTTATCTATATAATCAAGGGCATTAAAATCGACAGTCGTATCAATATCTATAAGCGCGACGCAACAAAAATAAAAATGCATGTCATTGGATAGAATAGACGCCGTTGGACTGTTATTGGTGGTCATTTTTAATATGAGCGTATCCATAAATGCTTTATCGTTTCGGTTAATACAATCGTATAACACATCGCATTGTGGTTGAAAATCATCCGCGTTTTTAACATGTAATATTTCTCTCAACTGTGTTTGATACATGGCTATTTGAGTATCAAATAGGTTATTAGCATTATCAGTCGTATATTTTGATTCACAGTAGTATATGTCTTTATTAATATTATAATACTTATTGAGTTCTGATTGATAGTTATTAACTGTTGTTAATGACATAAAATAACTATCATTGTATCTTTAATTTATTTACTGATTATATTAGTATATTTCTCTCAACAAATAATATTTTAATTATATTTTGCGTCTTCTCGAGATGGTAATCCACCTCTAACCCACCCTTTATGAGCAACACCTTCCACTAAATTATATGGGTTTTGTATTGTACTGGCCAATGAATCAATCATTGGTGTGTGACGGTAGTTAATATGACTTTTCTCGGTAGTAGTTGATAAACTCTTTTTATTCCTAATCATATCTCCTTGAAGTAAATCACTTTCAAGTACAGGATTACTGGGACCTCGCCCCATAAAAGGAACTGTTAAAAATGGTCTTTCCACAAGCGTTAATCGGCATTTAGGATTGGTTGTCTCCTGTTCTATTAGTAAGTTAGAGTTTATATCAATATTATGACCCGTTGCACTGGTATGATGACCACCTTGTAAATTCATACCAGGGAAATTAAGAGCTGTACCATAAGCTTTACTCATAGTACTGTCATTTAAAAAAAAATTAGTAGTCATATAAGAATTTCCACGCATATTTTCGATATTACGTTGGTCTAAAGAACATTGGTCGTCGCCTAGGCGAGACATGTCATTAAATAGATAGTCTCGTATAATTGCCATTATTATATAGAGATATAAATAATATAATACCTAATAACATAAAACTATCTAAAGACATGCTATATTATCTCCATCTTTACAAGAAGTCATTGAACCGTAACAGAACTCTGCAAACCCTTTCTGGTCGTTTGTTATCTGAGTATTGGGAGTGCTATAAAATTGACGCATACTTCTGTCAAATGTAAAATTATCGCCAATATTACTAAACAGGCGTTCATTCATATCTGTTATATCCGGGTTTTGATTTTGAATCATCTGTTTTGTATTCTTGTTAATATCGTCTTCTACTTCTTTTAAAAAGGACGGTGGGGCGGGTTTTCGATTGGGTGTATCGTGGATCTGTGTTAAAAGGACATTCGATAATGGGTTGTTGGGGGTAGGTATCTCATAGAGATTAGTTGTATCATTAGAAGCATAGGCCTTTTTAATATCACTTTCTACCTGACTAGTATCCATAGTAGGCGTAAAACCCTCCCTGTTTGGGGAACGACCGAGAGAATATAAGTATTTTAATAAAGAACCATTATCTTTTAATTGTAATAAATTATTTAATCGTGCATAACCAATCGCTGCTGTAATAGCAATAAACATCAGACCTGTTACTAAAAACATACTGTTATTAGTTATTAAATAACCAATCGCAATAACAATTACCAACAAACGAGTCATTGCATTCACTTGTGCCTCTATAGTCATCGATTTTACAGGCCATAGATGATTCACGTGTTTTGATAATACTGTAATATCGTGGTACCATATTGATTCACTTGTTGGACTCGCATCGTCATTCATTATACTAATATGTAAATGATATTTTTTAATGGACTTAACTAACTATTTACGTTCTTGTTTTTACGATTTTCCTCTAATTTTCTCAACATTCTCTCACGTTGTTTGGACGATTTAATATTTTTGTCCAATTCACGTTGCATTGTTTTCATTTTCTTATCAGGATTTTTACCTCCCATCATGGAAAGCATATTGGAAATACCTTGACTTGTGGGATCAGATGACTTACCACCATTGTTCGCTGAAAAACTTTTAAATAACTTTTCCATATCCTTCAATCCTGGTGTGTTTTTTAGATTCTTCATCATTTCTGCAGTCTCTTCCAACAACTCACTCTCTTTAACATCACCATTCTTAATTTTCTCTTCCAGCTTACTTCCTATTTTTTTAATTAAATTAACCAACTTCAATGGGTCCTTTAATAATTTAGAAAAAACGTCATTGATAGTTTGTGCGTCTTGTGATGTGGATTCTTCGTTATCAAAGTCAATCCCAAACTCTGTTTCCCACTCGTCGCGAGTTTCCTCCATAATTTCGTTTGCTAATGTCCCTATTTTCCCCTTAAATAAACCACTTAAATGTTCGTGAATTTTTTCAGTATCGGGCATATTTTCTGTAAAACGTGGTGGTGTCGCCGTGGTCGGAGTTTCGTCAGTGGTATCACATTCTGCGTCCCCCCCCATATTCTCAAAAACACGTTTTATGTCATCTAAAGTTTCAGTCATTTTTACCTTTAAAGCTTCGTCGTCAATAGCCTCAAAAAAAGCTTCGCTATTACCAAAATCACTACTGTGGTCGGTCTGTTCTACTACTTTAAATAATATCAGTTGTATATACTTCCAGAGTGTCGTACGAGTTTGTTGTGTCAGATCAGGTGTTTTCCACAACTCATTAAAATCGACTCCACTAAGAAAAAACAACGCATTATCACCACCAAACAAGGTTTCATTTTCATATAAAATGTCGAAAAAATGTTGGCGATAAGTATCACAACAATGTTGATATTCTGCCAACATTCGCTTTGGACAACAAGTATCCCGAGTCGTTGCAAAGTGGAAAACATTGCAATCCACTGCATTAAAACTGTTCATATGCTCTGGAAAAGCAGTGTATAAATCATTAGATAAATCCAATATTAAATGTTTAAATCCATCTGGAATCATATGTTCTTCAATAGTTGCCATTACTATATTTTCAGCGTTAATACTTTATATTAGTTTTAAAGTATTAACAATATTAATGGTTTAACTAGAACACATCATACAAACACCATCTTCTGGAACACATACAAATGGCTCAGTGGTTTCACCACTATTCGGAAGTGTCTCTTGGTCACCATCCGGAATAATGGTAAATTGTTGAGGCTGATGTTTAGGTTTTCGTCTCAAATAGTACATTCCTGTTTTCAATCCTTTCTTCCAGGTATAGAAATGCATTGATGTCAAATTTTTATAATTCGGGTCTTCAATCCATAAATTTAGACTTTGGCTTTGATCAATAAATGCCCCTCGGTCGGCAGCCATATCAATAACACGACGCATAGGTATTTCCCAAGCTGTTTTATACAAGTCTTTCATTGCTTGAGGCATGTCTGTTATTTGCTGAACACTACCGTTGTTTTTGATAATATTATCTTTCAATTCGTTTGACCATAAACCCTGATCAACTAAATCTTTCATCATATATTTATTTACAACAACAAATTCTCCTGCTTTGGTTCGCCTTGTAAAAATGTTGTTGGTCATTGGTTCAAACGCCTCGATGTTTCCCAAGATTTGACTAGTCGACGCTGTTGGCATCGGCGCTACCAATAATGAATTACGCATTCCAGATAACTTAATATCCTGTTTTAACAACTCCCAACTATAACGACCGGTTGTTGGAATACGATCCCACAGATCAAATTGTAATTTACCTTGGGATGTTGGAGAACCCACAAAACTACTATACGCCCCACACCAATGTCTTGGTAATTTATTAAGTTCGGCAAACGTTGGTTTAGCCCTATCGAGACACTCGTAGAGATGTTTTATATGATCATCATCAAAGGATTGTTGGTCATTTATTTTCCAATCCCGACTATGTGGATAGTCTGCAGTATGTTCATAGTCGGGATCATCGCCAATATAAATAATACAATTTTCCAAAGCCGTCATTAGAAAATCCATATCGTTACGACGCTGTTTTGCAATATCACACGATTCTTCCAACGCACCATGGTAAATGGTCTCAAAAATAAGAAGATTCAACTCTTGAGCTTTATCTGAATCAAATGGTATGCGCATTTTATAAAATACGTCAGCCAACCCTTGAACCCCAATACCAATTGGTCTATGGTTAAAATTAGACCGTCTAGTCTTATCGGTTGGGTAATAATTGATATCAATTACCTTGTTTAGGTTAAATGTAATCATACGGACAACTTGATGCAAATCGTCGTAATCAAATTCACCATTTGGCATGACAAATTTACTAAGTGCAATACTAGCCAGATTACAAACAGCAGTTTCTTCTGGGCTACTGTATTCTATAATTTCAGTACATAAATTACTGGATTTAATTGTTCCAAGATGTTTCTGATTTGATTTCTCATTACAAGCGTCTTTATAAAGAATATACGGAGTACCGGTTTCCATTTGACTATCGAGAATTTTAAACCATAATTCTCTCGCGGAAACAACCTTCACGTACCTACCTTGTTCTACATAACTATCGTATAATTCCTTAAATACCTCACTATATACATCTGATAAACCAGGAGAACGGTCTGGGCAAAATAAATACCACTGTTCATTCTGTTCTACTTTTTCCATAAAATAGTCGGGTATCCACAATGCAGTAAATAAATCGCGGGTTCTTGATTCTTCGTCTCCAGTATTCTTCCTAAGCTCCAAAAAATCTTCAATATCACCATGCCACGGCTCTAGGTAAATAGCAAAAGAACCATTACGCTTACCTCCACCTTGATCAACGTACCGCGCGGTTGAATTAAATACTTTCAACATAGGAACAATACCATTAGACGAACCGTTGGTTCCGCGAATTCTGGACCCACTTGCTCGAATATTATGAATATGTAATCCAATACCACCTGCCCATTTACTAATTTGTGCTACATCGCTTAGCGTGTTGTAAATACCGTCAATACTGTCTTCTTCCATTGACATCAAATAACAACTACTTAATTGTGGTCTAGGAGTACCGCAATTAAAAAGGGTCGGTGTAGCGTGTGTATACTTCAAATAGGACATAAAATCATAGGTTCTTTTTACCAATTCCAGATTGTTACCATGAATACCAACGGCTACCCGCATCCACATATGTTGTGGTCGTTCAACTATAACATCTTTGAATGTCCGCATTAAATAATTACGTTCTAATGTTTTAAAACCAAAATAATCCAACAAAAAATCCCGATCTTCAATGATATAGCTATCGAATTCCACTCGGTTTTGTTGAACAATGTCCCAAAAATCGTCGGCAATAAGAGGACAATGTTCTCCGGTATCCAAATCATAATTTTCCCATAATTGTTCCATGCTTTTAAAAAACGATATATAGGTTTTCTTTTGTTGATTTGATATAATAATATTTCTAGCCAAATATCCATAATCATAATGTGTTGTAGATTTACTACTACAAAAACTAGCCATAAACTCGTCTATTTCACTAGTATGAATTTTATCATATAATTGGTTAATTACTTGTTCAACAATTTCATTTAGTTTTACATTTAAATAATCCCTGTTCTCTCGACGTGCTTCATCAATCACACTGTTTTTCAAACGTTCCATGATTTTATCGTATGAAAAAGGTTGTAGGGTTCCATCACGCTTAATTACCATATTTTCACTCACCTCGTCCATTATTGATATGAAATAATGAGTTATTTTTAAGTGATTTATTATTATGTTTAGATACCCTACCATTGCGATAGACCTTTAACGAGATTTAATGTTTATTTAAAAATTGATTTAATAGGTAATAGGATAATTAATTATAAACAAAATGCCATTATATTCTTGCGACCGATGTGCCAAAGAATTCTCACACAAATCTCGGTACGATTCTCATACCAAAAGGAAAAAACCCTGTGAAATAATTTCAGGTAAAACACACATTGTGGTAGATGAAAAGGTAAAAAGAAACAAAATCGTTATTATAAAAAAAGAAATACCTAACAAATCATATAATACTATGGATACATTTAAAGACCTTTACGAGTTTCTTCAGAAGTGTAATGAAGTCAATATTATTAAATGGTTGGAACAGCCATGGGTTGGTAAAGATAAACAAGAGTCGCTATTAAGACTATTCGCTGGTCTTGGATTGTTAGATAAACTGAAAATATACGACATTTGTAAAGGTAATTATAATAAAAAGACCATAATTAAACACACGAGTATAAAAGATGTGTTTTATAATGAAAAAAACGACCCTATTAATCTTAAAGATAAAGGAGACTCCTCTGACTTGACAGGTATTTGTAAAGAAAATGACAAACATTTATTAGTTACAACATCAAAAAATCTGAATAAAACACAAGTTGGAAAGTTGGATATTGATAAGATATTAACGAATTTTGAGCAGTATAGTGTAGATGGTTATACAATGGCGTTATGTATTTGCGTTAGAAATAACACTAGTTTCCAAACTATGAAAAAACACATTGAAGAATCAAATCAACAATTGAAAACACTATTAGAAAAAGAAGATACTATTATTATTGATTGGGATGACTTGAATCAATCATATCATCAATTCAAACTATATTTTGGACAAACATCATTGGATAACATTATTAATTCCAATAAAACCACATTATGTTTAAAAATGCATCAACATCTTGGCGTTTTAAAAACGCTTAAAATGAAAAACAATGAACATAAGCGGATTTTATGGGGTCATATTCAAAGAAGTGGAAAAAGTTATATTATTGGAGGTTGTATTATTGAGGATAGCAAAGATAAAGATGAATGTAATTATTTGGTAATGACTACAGCACCAAATGAAACACTAGAACAGCAACGAAAAGTATTTGATTGTATTCAATTAACAGATTTTAATATTATCGTATTAAATGGAAAAAATAAAAAACCAGTTTTAACTAACAAAAATATTATACTTTGTTCAAAACAATTCTTACAAACTAAAATAGATAAAAGTATTGATAAAGAAAACAGTATTGGAGAAAAAACCAAGAGTATTGCTTGGTTAAAGAAATTGTCATTTGATATGAGATTCATAGATGAAAGTCATAATGGAGGAACAACCGAATTAGCCAAGAAAACATTGGAATTTTATGGTAAATCTTCATTTACAGTTCAGATTACAGCGACATATTCTAAACCGATAAATGACTACAATATTCCAAAAGATTGTTGGATTTTATGGGATTTAGAAGATATAAAATTATGTAAGAATATTACAGATGAAGGTAGCATTATTAGATTAGTAGAAAAACACGGCGATTGTATTGAAGAAATAATACAAAAATATTCTCAGGATAGTATAATTAGTGAATATTCAAAATATCCAGAATTGTGGTTATTAACTGATGAAATTAATCCAGATGTTGTAACTGAAATAATAAACGATACGCGGGACAATAACTATGGATGGTCACCTGATGCTTGTTTTCTTCTTAAACAAGGATTAAAAAAAGACAAAGAAACAAAGAAACATAAAATTATAAAAAAAGAAGAGTTTCAAAACGAGGGAGAAAACTTAAAATTATGGTATAGGATTTTTGGAAAGAAAAACAGATTTGGTATTCCAGATAAAGATTATCCTGATAATGTTGTGTTTATGAAGAGGATTGAAAATATATGTAAGGATCCAACAATAGATTCACGGTTTATTGGTGAAGGAGATTATCATAATGAACCTATGATTATTATGGCGTTCTTACCTCAAAATAATATCTATACGATTTCAAAAGCAACAATAAAACTATTAATCGATAATAATGTTATTCCAGAGTACGAAATTATTAGTATTAATAGTAAAACTACAAGTAATCCAAAACAAAGTATTGAGGATGCTCGTATTAAAGCCAGAAATAGTGGGAAAAAGGGGGTTTTGGTTTTAAGTGGGAAACAATGTAGTCTTGGAGTATCAATTAATAACTGTGATATTGTGCTATTATTAAATAATAGCATGGGGTTTGATATGATTTATCAGATGATGTTCCGTTGTATGACAGAAGGGAAAAATAAAAAATGTGGTTTTGTGGTGGATTTAAATATTCATAGAGTAATTGAATCTTCTGTTATTAATTATGCTTCATTGATAAAACCGGAACTTCATCCAAGAGAAGCTACAAAATTCATTCTACAAGAAAGACTTATCAATTTAAATGGTGATCACTGGATGCCTTCTTTTGGGAATGATGTTTCAAAGATTACTGCCTTGTGTGAAAATGTATATGAACTGTATTCGTCTAATACTGAAAATGCTCTTAATCATTTCTTAAACCGTCTTCGTTTCAAGGAAATACTACTCACAAAGGAAGAACAAACTATATTTAATGCTATGTTTAGTAATGTAGAACCTACAAAAATACAAAGAGATATAATAGATAAACTATTAGAGGAAGATGACGAAGAAACAAAAATAAAAAAAGGAATTGAAAAAACTACTGTTGATATGGAAGACGTGTCTGATACGTCATCTGAAATGAGTGATGTTGGTGATGAAAAAGAAGAAAAACAAATAAACTATATGGATATTCTAAAACATATTATTCCTCTTATATGTTTATTAACCATTCATGATAAAGAAACATCGTTTGTAGAAATGTTTGAATTAATTGAAAACAATGAATATGTGTATAATATCCTAATTGACCAAACTAAAAGTTGGTGGGGTAAATCAATAGATTCAAAAATAATAAAAAAGTTTATCAATGTGTATATGAAATACATGAAAGATGATAAAGAAATTAATCAGATTATTAGAACTGTAAAAGAACTATTTATGAAAAATATTAGTAATTCTAAACAATTATCAGAATTAATTGACAAATATTTAGAAGCAACTGAATTAGAAAAAAGTGGAAACGCAGAAATACCTACCCTATTTAAATTAAGAGAAGAGTCACTTAATAAAATATCGTATGATTTTTGGAAAACACCAAAAAAAATTATTGAACCTAGTTGTGGAAAAGGAGGTTATATTGTTGATATAATTGATAAATTTATGAATGGTCTTGAAGAAACTATTCCTGATGAAAAAGAGAGATATAAAACAATTGTCGAAGAGTGTATATATTTTAGTGATATTAATCCTACAAACATCTTTATCTGTAAATTATTAATTGACCCTTATAATGAATATAAATTAAATTATAATGAAGGAAATACAATGGAATTAGATATAACAAAAACTACTAAAAATTGGAAAGGTATTGATAAGTTTGATTTACATGTTTGTAATCCTCCCTATGAAGATAATTCTTCTGGAAAAAGAAAGGCATTAAATCATAATTTATGGTCTGAATTCTTAAATTGGTCTTATGACAGATTAAATGAAAATGGATTATTGTTATATATTACACCAACAAGTTGGATGTCTCCTACATCTAAAAATAAAGATATATTTTACAAGAATCATATCCTATATTTAAATGTAAATGAATGTAAAAAATACTTTAATGTTGGTAGCACGTTTTCATATTATGTTATTAAAAAGACAAACATTATAGGAGACACAGAAGTTGTTTGTGAATATAGTAAAAAAATATACAAAAGTGTTTGTAATTTAAATGGTATGGAATATTTGCCAAATTTTACAACAAATGAATCAATTAATATTATAAAAAAATTTATGAATAATGAATTACCAAAAGTATCATTTCATACTTCTTGTGAGTTGCATAATACAACACATAAAAACAAATTAAATGATAATAAAAAGGATGACTATATATATCCTGTAAGACATACCACAAAAAGAAATATTAGATATTCAAAAATAAAACACACTAAACAAGATAAAAAAAAAATATTGCTTAACTTATCGGGTAATTTAAACCCTATATATGATGATGGAACTATGGGATTTACACAGGCACAAATGTATTTAATAACTGATAAAAAAGAATATGTTAATATTATTAATAGTAAATTATATAAATTTGTATTTGCAATTTGTAAATGGTCTGGATTTAATATAGAAAAAATATATCATAACATACCATTTATTACAGAAAACAAGAGCGATAATGAATTATATAAAATATTTAATCTCACAAAAGAAGATATTAAAATGATTGAAAGTTTAATCTAAATATATATAGCATAATTAAAAATAAAAACTAATAATTATTAATACTATTTATTAAATTTTTTTATTATAACATATAGATATTATAATAAAATGCCTACATATAAAAGTAGTGATTATAAATTAGCAACAGTTAAATATTATTTATCTCATTCTAAAATCAAGTGCAACCCTGTAAAATATTCGGTTGTTCTGAAAGAAGTTTAATGAGATGGGTAGATAAATATAAATATACAAATAATATTACACTAAATAAAGGAGATTATAAGGCGTATAAAAATACTAATAGTTATAGTAATATTGATAGTCCATTTAGGTATAATTATATTAATCTTACACTCGATCGTTAAATGATTTAAACATTATACAAATACTATAATAGACTATATTGCAATGGCGGTTGAAAATAAGACATTGTCTGGCGGAGATTTTATGATGTTGGATTGTCATCATAAAATAGTGTATGATAATGTCCGTGAAAATATGGCGACTTACAACAGTCTTCATAATTATTTCACAACTCAAATGATGTCTATGGAAACACAAAATACCGAATGTACAGACCCGAATATCATCGAGGTACATTGTCTGGATGATTTTACAGATTGTGATGTTAGTAAAAAAATGCCAGGATTATCAACAAACAACACATATGAAATTGATAGATTTATCGTCAAAGGCAAGAATACATGCACTATCGAAAAGAAAATAATAAATATGAATATTGGTATAAAATATAAAATACGCGATGGACATTCTTTAGGTACAGAGCTACCAACATATGTCAATGTCGAATATATTATAAAAACGGATTCTGATCAATGTAATCAGACAGTCATTACAAACAAGGATGTTTCTAAACATAGTAAAATGGTTTTTTACCCTAAAAATAAACTTAGTTTTAAGTTTTTCGACCTATTTATATCATCATTACTGGTATTTAACAAAAAGAAAAACACAAATCATTATATTACCGACGCAAAGGAACTTACTATTTATATAAATGACGACTCTTACTGGCAAGAATTATTTAATAGACCAACGCGTGATATTGATAGTGTTTATCTACCTATTGAAACAAAAGAACGTGTCATCAATGACCTGGAATGGTTTATAAAAAATGAAACTCAACTTCGATACGAACAACTTGGTAGAAATTACAAACGCGTCGTTCTATTCGAAGGTATTCCGGGGAGTGGTAAAACATCTTTCGCTCTATCCTTGGCAAGCCACTTTAATTACGATTTAGCCATTTTAAGCTTTACTGACAAGGTAACCGACGGTACATTCACACGACTAATTCGTCAAATGCCAGAAAATACAATTTTACTACTTGAAGACATTGATTGTCTTTTTCACGAACGCAAAAGTGAAGATACCCAAAAAAACTTTGTAACCTTTAGTGGTATTCTGAATACATTGGATGGTATCGCGACACCACATAAGTTTATATGTATTATTACTACAAATTACAAAAATATGTTAGATGATGCACTCCTTCGCCCAGGACGCGTGGATAACATTGTATCATTTGATTATATAAAACGGCAACAGATACACGATATTTATAAAACATATATGGGTGAATTATATTCTTCAGAATTATTCAAAACATTTTATAAAGAGTACTCGCGTTCTGGAGTTAGCCTCGAATGTTCAGCGAGTCTTATCCAAGAATACCTATTTAAGTATTTAGATAATCCTATCGGAGCGCTTGAAAATATAGGTTATATCAAAGAATTGAAACAAAAATGTACTAAAACTAAACCAGATGTTTATATGTAATAACGTGATATTAATGAAATATATGTTTAATTAGAGTTTAATTAAACATGTACCAATATTCCCTCTATCGAAAATATCACCAGTTGGAGCGCGTTCTTTCCTCGCCCGTTTGGGTTTAGTATCGACAACCAACGTTCGAATCGTATCGTCTGTCCGAATAGCGTTGATTTTAAGCCACATTCTCTCAAACGATGGTAGAATACTTTTAAACCACGCCCTATTACGTTCTACACAAATACAACTATATGTATCACATTTCCAAAAAATATTATCAACCCAAGAACTGTTCTCTACGTTATTCAAATACTTATTTATAATACCGTCTTTCCAGATTATTATTTTTTGTACAGTGTTTTCCGATATTGGACAATACTCATAGACAGGTTCTCCACCCACGTAAAACATTACCATAAGACCCATATAATTACCATTCTTACTCGTCATTAACCCGTCTTTCTTAGCGTCGTCGTCAGCGTCCTTTAAAAACGCAACATCGTCTTCATATTCTGTGAATTTAGTCTCCAAAAAATCACAGTAATCCATATTACATACTTCCATCTGCATCTGCATCTGTACCCAATAGTCTTTTTTAGGTATTCCAGTTATTTCTCTCGATACTACGTTTTTTACTTCCAGTAAAACACCATATTTAGGCGACCGATCGCTTATATTGATACCATCTGGTGACGCGCCTATAAAATCATATTTCTGATGCTTTATACACCCAAACTCACCAATAACCGTCTTATTAATGTGTTCGTAAATCATTGTTGATAATGGTTCGTATTTATGACCGTGGTGAAAGGTTGATAAAATATTTGTAAATGTTGTGGTTGATGAAGCTACTAGTTTAGATTTTATAAAATTCTCCTGTTGAGCAGGACTATCGAGTATTTTCCACGCGCTACTAGCAGTAATACATGTCTGGCGATAATCATACCATTCTGCCGTCCGTTGGCTAGGTTGAGGAACGTTTGTTAAATACTCCAATTGTAGTTTAATAGACTCTGTTTGATTGGGGTTGCATGAATTCAGACGGGGGGTATAATCACAATCATATTCGCGTCGTATGATATGATTAGAGGCGTACAATATACAGAGTTGGTATTCTAAACACTCCATTATGTTATCCACAATAGTGTTATAATGCTCTATATAATCAATACCAGTAATAGTCATCACATTCTTGTTGGCCATCACGCTTATATAATATGGTATAACCGGTTTAAATTCGCTTATAAGTTGATTGTAAGCTGCTTCTAATATAATACAATCAAATGTATCATAATGTGCAATAGAGATATGAAGATGGTAACTATCCATTAGTCTCTCATTACATAACGCCACTAGTGAGTCATAATCACCTAATAGAAAAAACACGTTAATATAGTTATTGGATTCCATGCTATCGTTCGATAGCATTACAGAGTTCTATAAGTAATACAGGTATAGTTTTATATTTAGAATTCAATATATTATCAGTTAAATACACCCCAATGGCTCATGTATTACATATTTCATCTACATTTAAATACACTTTTTTAGCTACATTTTTTATAATCTGCTTGGTCTCCTTACTATCATGCTGTATATCACATGATACGTTGCTTAGTAATTTATAATAATCGTCGTTATTCATATCACATTTTTTTAATGCTTTAGTCGTTATTGTTTGAGTACATTGTTTGATTTGATTCGCAGCCAATTGTTGAATACCGTTTTTTAGTTTTACATTGTCCTTATCAATATCCCACTGGTTTTCGTCTTTTATCATCATGGTTTCTTTACCAGTATTTAGACAATGAATAGGACGCTTATGTAATTCTAAATCAAAAATAGCCTTTAAAATCTGGTTATTGACACTATAAGCCAATCCCTCTTCTTTGGTTAATATTAAATCGCTATAATTTACCCGTATTGATTTTAAAAAATCAGACATATTAAGCGCGTCTTTAAACTGTTCGTTAAAAAATACGTTAATATTTAGAGTATTATTAACAGTGTTTCCGACCTTTGGTAAAAGTTCTTTTAATGTCAACATATGAGTTTCATGCTGTTCTATAATAATCTTTTGCAATTCGTTATTCTGTTTTAAAATATCTGAAAACAGTTGTTTATATTCTTCCACAGTAATCGTCTGTTTCGACACGGTTGTATCTACTATTTTACCAAGTGATGTGCATGTTTTTATATGTCTATAATACCCGCTGTCATATTTATAATTTTTACCACATATACACATATACGTTTCTGTAGTGTCGTCCGGCATTATTTTGGCCGGTTTTTTTCTGCTCTTTTTTACTATCATTTTACTACCATTTATATGCTTTCTAGTGGATAAATGCCTATCGTAATTTCCCTTCCTACTCGTGTTATAGAGACAACTTTTACATTCAAAAATCATTGCTCCTTTTTGCTCCTTTTTACTATCCATAAATGATAGTAAAAAGGAGCAATCTTTAAATGACTTCATTTCAGTTTCAAAATTCCGCGGACGCCCTTTTTTTATATGAAATGAAAGTTTTCAGAGTTGGAATGTTTTCTGCCCGTAGTCAGTCTCATGTCCAAAACGGCCGCACTTTCCGCGGTTTTTAAAAAGTAATATGCTATATATGAGTTTTCACTGAATAATTTATCTCAAAAAATCCTACTTTCATTTTTAAAAAAAAGGAACGCGGACGCTTTGTTTAGTCTCCAGTCTTCATCGGAGACTACTGAGATGAATTACAGATGAATAGTATCGATCGATTGCTGAACCTGTAATTCCAATTCTTTAATTTGTTGTTCAGTTAATTTCTTTATTTTGTTTTCAACAATGGCCTCGTAGATATGTAGTCCTTTCAGATAGTCTTTTTCGCATGTTATGTATTGATTAACAAGTGTTTTGATTGTATTGGTGGTCGCTATATTGAGAGAATCGATAGTTAAGTCTGGATGTACGCTAAATGTTTTAGAACCTGTTTCTGAATGAATTACGCTTATAAATAATTGTTTAAGGACATTTAATAATGTCTGTTGGTTGGATTCTATCGTCGCCTTCATTGTTCTGATGTGGGTAGCATAGTCCTTAAACAGTGGGTCGCCTAACGTTCCATAATGTTTTATGTTATATGGAGTGTTTTTTTTACTACACGATGGTAAAATATTATACGTTTTCATTTTAATATCCACAAATGACGTTATTGTAGGAGGCATGGTTGCTGGGTCTTTATCTGTAAAAGCTGCGTATAACGTTCTTATATCATCATCATACTGTTTTTTCATAGTATCCGACATTTTGTTGAACTTACCTGTATCAAAATCGTAAATATCGTAGTATAGACGTTCTAGTTCTTTAATTCCAATTTGATCAATAAGAGATTGTTGTCGCCCCTGTGAATCGATCCCAACCGAACAGAAATCCGGATGAACAGACATTGAATTATCGGCATTATTATCAGATGGAATAGAACTATGTTTAGTAAGGTAGTCTAGACGCGCATTACATATATTAAGATGTGTTTTTCTAGTCGTTACACCTGGTGGTAATTTGTGTTTTTCAGAGGCAGATAGAGCATGTTCGATACCATAGGCATCCGTATAACTATAGGTTGGGTTTAGTGTCATAAATATAGCAGAATATAATTGGGCTACTTTTATAAAAAAACGAGCAATACCAATACAGAGACGTTTTTTATGTGTGGGTTTTAGTAATGTATTAATAGTATCAAATTGTTGTTTAGGGGCAAAAGTAATGGTCTGTTTAATTTTCTCATTAATATCAATACCAGATTTAGTCCTCTGTGATAAATACTCTATTTCATGTGTGTTTAAGTTTTCGTTTAATAATTCCGCAGTTAAGACGACTATTTTATCGCAATAATGAGGGTCGTTTAATTTAAGAAGGTCACTAAAGTTCTGGTTTAATATGTATTTTTCGGCGATGTTTTCTAATACATTAGAAAATACGTCCTTATTTTCTTTACTTTCTATATTGGATATAGATGTGGTTTGTTGATTACCCATTTATATTAAGAAAGGAATTTAATTCAAAACATAAACTACGTTTTATATAAAATAAAATAAATATAGCATTATTATATATGGATAAAGGTGATAAAATAGCATTAAAATCTGTACCAACAACAGGTGAAACAAATGCCGCAATATTTACCTTTGGTCGTTTTCAACCACCACATTTGGGACACAGTAAATTAATCCAATACGTACATTCTATTTCAGATGCTTCCTTAACGCCTTTTGATTTTACAGAATCTGAATCGTCAAATGAAAGTAAAATAACAGTCGCAAGACAATATCAACTTTCCAAGGATGTGGATGGCGTTCCTTCACCAAACAATATCAAGGATTCTATGAAACGTGGTAAGGGTGTCATGGGTGATTCTTATGTATTCGTATCTAAGAGTGAAAATGACAGCAAGACCAAAGAACGGTTGTATAAAAATAAAAAAATGGGATTGACTTATGAAAAGGTACGTGATACCCTAAACTCGTCAAACGATCAAGTCTTGAAAGACAAGATAAAAAAAACATTTGGTAATCCACTAACACCTGAAGATAAAATAAGGCTTATGCGACTACAATACGAACGGTTGGGTGATTTACGGTTAATAAATACGAAATACTGTTTGGATGAAGCCATTAGCGAGGATGAAAGTTGTGGAACGATACAGTCTATTATATCTCGTCTGTTAAACAATAATTATAATAAAATAATACTCGTGCTTGGGGAAGATAGATTAAAAGGATTCGAGAAATTCTTACCCAAAACAGTTAGAGAAAGCCTCCCAGATACGTTGAACGCTGCCGAATTAATATTAGTCGGTGTTGGTCGTGATGAAACGGCGGATGATCCTATATTAAGCCTTAGTGCAAGTAAAGTCCGAAAATTGGCATTGAATATTGATTTAGATAATTACGAAAGTGCTGGTCAGATTGAGAGAATAGAAACTCTCAAGCGTAGTTTAATTCCCGATGATGCAAGTGAAAGCGTAAAAACCAAGATGGAGAGTTTGCTACCCGAATATATAATGAAAATACAGAATGGTTATAAACCAAACCAAAGTGGTGGTCGAAAGCGCCGTAATGTGTCGAGTGGTCGTCAACATAAATCACTGAAATATAGGCGTATGCGTGGTTTAAACAGAACTAAAAAAATAAGAAAACCCCGGCGGAAACGCCATAATAAATAATATTATTTAATATAAAAATTGAATACTAATTCTAAAACCATTTAGATATAATTTAATACTATATACAGCCATGGCTGCTGATGCTTCAAATACTTATATCAAGACTTCTAAAAACGCTACCCGAAAAAAGAAACGGAAACGCGATAAGATTAAATTATGGGGGCAGTTTTTAAATATGGAACGGGAAACACATTGTACAGAAAGCGGTAAGGATGAACCACTTAATTTAAAACCTTTATCATTTAAAGATTTACATAATAAAGGTATTGATAAATGTAATCATCAACTGTTGGATACGATTGTTTATTCTGAAAGTCTTGTCAATTACACTGGTGGTGGTGAGAGAAGTGTGTGCGACCATTGCGAGGGCGATGTAGAATATAATGAAGATGGTTTTCTGACATGTAAAGCATCTGGATGTGGTAAAATACATAAGGACATTACCAACAAGAATGCCGAGTGGCGTTTTTTCAGCGACGACAAGGGTGGTGACCAAACAAGATGTGGTATGCCAATTAACCCCCTTTTACGCGAGTCGTCCTTTGGTTGTAAAGTGCTTGGTGGTGGATATTCAAATGAAATGCGTAAAATTCGGCGATATACAGAATGGCAGTCGATGCCTTATAAAGAAAAATCACATTATGATGAGTTTCAGTACATTACTACTTTAGCAAGTAATGGCGGATTGCCTAAAATAATTATAGACGGCGCGTTGTTATATTATAAAAAAATAAGCGAACAGAAGACATACCGGGGGCTTAATAGAGATGGTATTATTGCGTCATCTGTTTATATAGCATGTCGTATTAACTCGTATCCTCGAACTGCCCACGAAATAGCATTGATGTTTAATTTAGATAATGCTAGTGCAACCAAGGGGTGTAAAAACTCGATTAGTATTATTAACGAATTGGAGATAGATATGGAGCATAACGAGAAAACAGTATTGTGTATGACAACACCATCGGCTTTTATTCCTCGTTTTTGTAGTAAATTACAAATATCAATAGAACTTACTAAATTGGGTGAATTTATAGCTATGCGAGTAGAGAAAAATAATCTAATACCGGAGAACACACCAAATTCAGTAGCGGCTGGAATTGTATATTTTATAATTTATTATTGTAGATTGGGTATTGCTAAATCGGCAGTAAGTAGCGTTAGTGAGATTAGTGAGGTTACTATTAATAAATGCTATAAACGATTGGAGTATAATAAACATACTCTTCTTCCAAGTATGTTTATTAAAAAATACAACATTGTGTTTTAATAACTATAACGATTATTTGATATTAGTCAAATTTAACTATAATTTCAACATTCTCTCGTTTAATGGATTTAGTTGCGGAAATTGACAACTCTTCTCGTTTCTTGCGACGGGTTTTAGAACCAGGGATTATACTATCTATATTTTTCTTAATAGTATGGTTTTTAGTCTCTGTTGGTGAGTGAGACATTTCCTTACTTCGAGAGTTGCTATTACGTTTATTCATATCGTCTTCAATAGTAGAATAATGGTTTCTTACATAGTCGATAACATTGTTTTCAAACGCCCATTTGAAAAAATTTAATTGTCCTAATGTGGTCTGGATATACTCGCCATCAACCTCGTTATATGGAATGCTTATGCGATCCCACCGACAAAAAGGGTCAAAACGACGTTTAGAATAAGCTTTTAACTGTAGTTTGTAATCCATATAAACCTTAAACCGAATTGTCTTCTCTGAGCGTTTAATATGATAGACAGTAAAGTTTTTTTTAGCATAATTTGTAGTAAACCAATCGACAATACGTAGAGATATCTCTGACGTTCCATTAATGATGTTCATCATATCGTTAATATTGTCATTTTCCCTGTAAAACGAGAGAAGATTACTTAAGAGTAGATCATTCTGTGAGGTATAAGAAACACTCATGGTTAATAAGTATTTTAATGTTTAATGTTTATGTTAGTTTATAATATATTACACATAATGGAAATAAAATAAATTGTTTTCTAACTCAATAATCAAATAAACTTAAACGAGACACTTATATCCATAAGTATGCTATACAAATTGTTAAATAATAGAGAATGCTTTACATTTTTGTTATTTTTATACTCCATCTGGGCGTTTTAAATTTCCAAAAGTGTAAAACACGCTAGAGAACCAACAAATACTAAAAATAGTCAATTATATAGTTTTTATGGATTATAATTACACAGGCTTAATATGTCAATGTTTGTAATATTATAAGAAAAAATAAAAATATATTAGTTGTTAAATAGTAAAAGGGTTTAGTTAATTATACCATAAAATTAGCTTCATCATAAACAAAAGCTTTAACAATGTCTATATTAAAGTAATTGAAAATTTGTTTGGCGACTCTGATGATTGGTGATGTAGTATTGGATTGATGTGTTGGTGGTGGTGGTGCGATATACTCATACCCAATATCAATGATAATATGGTCCATGGTAGTATTTAAATACCCACATATCATATGCCTATTTAATTTCAATTTTATAATAAATCACCAGTAGGTTCTTGATATACAACCAACCTTTTTGTAAATTTAAATGACGCGTGATTTGTTCTTCCTCGCTTAATATTACATCCCAAACAGGCAACTACACAATTACTTTGATAATGTCCCAGTTTATTATTAATACGTTCCAACGTCCATCGGCGCTGTGTGGAGTTATGATGGATGTTTTTTTTTATTAAAGATATACTTTTTTCATAGTAATAGCAAGACATGTCATTACAGTTTAAATATTTATCAGGCATTCCCATATCAAATGGGTAGTTACAGTAAAAACATTTACCATTCGAATCAATCAATAGTTTTAATAAACCTATAATATTAAAATACTTTTTTACATATAGATTTGGGTCGATATACTCACGAGAGTCCGTATGTATGTTTTTTACCAGAGACGTAGATGGTTGTTTTACTGATATAGACGGTTCTGCACCTCTTTTTAATACACGATGATTATAGTCACCTTTTAATTTTAGTCGATCTTGAGATTTATAGGAGGATAGTTTATGGCTTATATAAGAGAACAATGAGAGAAGGTGATAAATAGTATGTTTTGTAAAACCCCATTCTGTTTGTTTTACCAATTGAATGAGTTTCTTATTTGATAAACTTTTATCCTTAACAAGTGGCAATAGTTGGTGATAGAACTCGACTAACATAGAATATGTTAAATAATCAGTATTATCTTTTTTAAAGACGGGTTTATTCTCGTATTTAATATGTTTGGTATCTTTCTCTCCACACATACTGATGATGTATATATAAAATTAATTAAACACAATACTTTAGGTATGTTAGAGATGGACGAAATACTTAAAAATAAGCAATATTCAGCATTAAATAAACCGTTATCTGTAGACGGTAATATTAATACTAAGCAACATGTCTCCAAGAATAAGATAGAACAACTTCTCTCGAGAGAACAGGAAATTGTAGGTGTTGTGAAACAGGATTGGGTAAAATTGTCTAAAACTCAAAAACTAAAAAAACTCAAACTGTACACAGCTGTATATATCGATAGTACATTAGAAACAACCTGCTTAGTAAAAAGAGAGCGGCTTATTAAGGGTTGTTGGTCGTTCTTGAGAGATGCGTTTGATAAGAAACGTATTAATAATAAGGATGTTAATTATGATATTGATGATGAATGCATATTAGACATTAAATCATTGGTATATAATAGTGATTTAGATCGATTCGCCCTTAAACGTAGTAAATCTACCACTTTATCAAACAATTCTATACCATCGTTTCGGTTAAAAAGTAAGAAGGGATCTACATTATAATTAAAATGTATTTATATTAGTTTGTTATAGGATTAATAAATTAAATTTGATATCTGCTAGTATATCTGACAAAGTGTGTTGTTTGTCAGATTTCAATAGGTTAAATGGAGTCATTTTAATCATCAAAAAATGACTACCCAATGTACAACTTAAATACAAATATGTTATATATATCGTATTAATGACATATGCAGATACACCTGGTCCAATTATAAATTTAGTCGCTACACATGGTAATAATATAAGAGATTTAGAGGGTAGTGTTGATTATTCTAAACGTTTTTCTTCACAATTAAGTGTAAAACAGGTACCACTTGATTATCAAAATGGTAATTCGTATTGTTATACATACACCGTCAGGAATGGAAGAATATGTTATTTGATGTATGACAACCTTGTATTAAATGGAATTCGTTTAAATACATCGAATGTTGTTCGTTTAAAACGTCTATCTATTACTATAGAATCGCCTAGCGATGAACAACAACATAATTATAAATTCCATTTAGAAAGCTGTGATGTTGATTTTATTGATCGTTTATATTCAATTAGATTAAGAGGTACAGACTATACTTATTATGATTTTACTAAAAGTAATCTTCAGAATGATATTGATATTATATATTTAAACAATTTTATAATAACTTATACTGTTGTATTGGACTGTAGAATAGATAATGTTGATTTCGTGTTTAATAAGACATATTACAATACAATAATGCGTAATAATTTACGAGAAATACCATATTATACTAAAAATGTATCATCGTATTCCTACAATAATATAGAGTATATTTCAGGAGATAATATTATATTAGATACAAATGCTTCAATTAATGGGTTTTTTATATCTGGTAATGGTGTCTCAATTGATAATATTCAATCTATTAAACTAAAAATGAACGGTAGTGCTTCATTTCATTTAGATTCTAATTTTTATGTTAAACTGGTATGTAAAGAAATTGGAGATTGTTTGATTTATATACCATTAAACGATAATTTAATATATGATATTAATGAACAAAGTATTGAATTAGGGCGTATTGACCTAATAGAACTTGTAATAGAATTAGACCATCAACGTCAAACAATGCTCGGTATTGGTTGTTTCTATAAATATGGAACTTATTATTGTGCTAATAAGTTAATTACACCACCAGCGTCATCTATTGTATCAGGAATAAGTTTAACAAATCGTCGGATATTGTACGGCGCTAAGATAGCTAAAAAATACAGTATTGTTAATGAAAATAAACAATTAGATGGCGATAACTATTGTTGTGTATTATTAGAAATGATAGAACCAGGGGAAGATTACATTTATTGTACTATATGTCGTAAAAATTTTAAGGAGTCGGTAAGAATGTGGATTATAGACAAGGGTACATGCCCCCATTGTAAGTGTAAATACGACGAACCGTTAATTATTTATACGAATATTAATATAGAAAATTGATTTAAGAATAATAATAGTATTCTATATTAGTCCAACCAAACAATGAATTTTTGTAGCGAGTGCGATAATCTGTATTATATTAAATTGGATGGCGATGAAGAAAATCCAAAAGGAGACAATGTTATTTATTATTGCCGTAATTGTGGTAATGAAGAGCCAATTAGTGAAAAGAATTTATGCGTCTCCAAGACGTATGTTAAACGAAAAGATATAAAATATTTAAATGTTATTAATAAATTTACCAAGTTCGATAATACATTACCTAGAAAAAATAATATTCCCTGTCCAAATAAAGAATGTCCTAGTAACCGTGAGAGTAATTCGGTGCCTAACGAAGTGATTTATATACGCTACGACGACCAAAAATTGAGTTATGTGTTTATATGTGCCAATTGTGATGATGTTTGGAAACCCTAAATAGGTATTTATCGTTCGGTAGTATTGGTAATTATATATTTTTAATTACCAATACTTATTAAATTGAAAGTAATTAAACATTATTATATGTATATTAATTAGAACTATGTCAGACATTCAAGGAAACGTATCGATGAGTGATAGTAGTTTTGATGGTAGCAACGCAAGTGAAGTGCCTTCTGATGTGGAGGATTCTCCTTTAACGTTGCCTGTACCTTCAGTTAAACCTGTGTTGAATAGGTCAAAACAAGTGAATAATGATAGCGTCATTCAAGCGTCAGATGATGATGACGATGATGACGATGACGATGATGACGATGACGATGACGATGATATTGTGTATAAAAAAATTTCAATTGCCAAAAAAAACACGTCATCCCAAGTTCTTATTGATTACCATCACGATCTAACTACTCATAATGAAGAAGAAATCAGATTATTGACCACAGTGGTTCGAGACGGCGATGGCGAGGTGACGGACGATTTACATAAAACAACCCCTCTTTTAACTAAATATGAAAAAACGCGCGTATTGGGTCAGCGCTGTCGCCAACTTCAAAATGGCGCTATTCCATTAATTGATATTTCAATATATAGCGATGAAATACCAAGCGATTATTTTATTGCCAACAGAGAACTCCAAGAAAAGAAATTACCATTTATTATTAGAAGGCCACTACCAAATGGTATGAGTGAATATTGGAACCTAGTCGATCTAGAGTTGTTATAATTACTAACATTTCCAACGATTACCACATTCCATACATGCGACAAACGTTGTAATTGGTTCATCAGCAGAGCGTGTTTGTAATTGATAATAATCACAATTATTTGACATACATTTATAGCACGTAAATTCACTATTTATTTTTTTTTGCACCTCATAAATAGCTCTATCTCGTTCAATCTTTTCTTGGATCAACTTATCCCACCTGCTTGGCACCATCTCTTGGTGAGAGAGCGACGCCAATGTTTTGAAATCAATACTCTGGGTTTTAACCATGGTACAAAACGTATC